>ERZ791743.761-NODE-761-length-25259-cov-17.470600_pt1 | contig 25259 bp, 45 predicted proteins | sample MGYA00509952_ERZ791743 | MGnify/ENA primary metagenome ERZ791743 (study PRJEB30046, sample SAMN00792040) | human gut metagenome | study: EMG produced TPA metagenomics assembly of the A metagenome-wide association study of gut microbiota in type 2...
CACTCCTGATGAACACTTTCAGCAGGAGTATCACAACACAAAAACTAAACTAGACATATTGTTTCAAATGTTGTTATACTCGCTGATAATTAGTAAGTTATAATTGTATGTTTTACCCTGACTGGAATAAAACTGGAATGACATTATATTATGAAGTATCAGTATTTTTCATTTCCTTTTATGGTAATTTTAAATTTACTATGTTTGTAAAAATCAATCATAATTAATTATGGAAAAGAAAGTTCAGGAGATAGTGCGCCGTGGATTTGACAGTACTATAGAATCTTTAATAGGTCAGTTGGAACTGGTTGCTATGGATATTATAAAAGGTCGTGTTCATTTTGACAATGCTCCCGGAGTTGAAGCCTTTCATGATACCAGAGCATATGAACTGCTTGTTGCCTCAAAGCTTACACAGGCTATATCCTTGCTTGAATTAGTTTCCAATGAAGACTGCCGCGGCCTTTTTGAATAGCTCGAAAACTTCGTGTGTCTTGGTTACTGTTTCCAATTTGGTGTTTATGGATTTTAAGAACTTATCCATATTGTTTCTGTCGTCATCTTTCAGGCTCAGGTATAATTGCTCCAACTGCGATTGAAACTGGATAAGTTCTCCATGAAAGCCACCTCTTTCTCTTAGTTTATGAAGTTTGTCTTGAGGAAAATATTCATGTGAATATCCATTCCCCTTTATATATCCACCATCTTTCAGTCCTTGAATAACAGTTCTGAATTGGTGAGGACTGATTTTTAGATTCGGAATATCTTCGTATTCTAAGATTACGCTTTCGCTATTTACAGTACCCTTTAGTAGCGCATTGATAACCTTGTCACGCTCATCGGATGTTATAAAATCGGGATACCTACTATTATCTTCTTCAGGTTTTCCTCTTAGTCTTATCATATCGAAGTGTATTATATGTTCAAGAAAAAAGTATTATCAAAAACCGCTATCAATAGCATAGTTTATCAGTTTAGATACCTCATCAATGACAAGAAGGCCAGTGATGAGGAATTAAGCTGGCAATTAAGTAACATGCTTTCCAATCTTGGTGTCAAAGTAGATTATATACCCGAACCACCGCCATGGAAAAAGAAAAAGGAATGATTTACTTTTTCGGTTTTGGTGGAGGAGGTGTTGAAACTGTTCCAGGAAGGTCTTTTGTTGTATAATCTTTTCCCATGTTGTTATTATTTTTTGGGTTTTGGAGGTGGTGGTACATTTACTGCTTTGGGCATTGATCCCTGTATTTTGTCACCTGGTAAATCGTTTATCAACTTTGGTTGTTCTACTGGTCTTATAACATTGAGAATTTCTTTATTCATTTCGCATGTATTTTATGATTGTTGTTTTTTCTTTTGGTGGAGGTGGTGTATTTAGACTCTTAGGCATGGCATCATATTTTTCCCCCCAATGTTCTATATGATGTATTTCTTTTTTTACATGCCCCAGCGATGTGTATTTTTATGTGTTTAGCTCTTCAGGTTTCTTTTCATAATAAACACGGTTTATATACGTTGCTGCTTCTTCGTCTATCTTCTTTTGAAATCTTTTAGAGATGTTACGTACAAGTCTATTCATCTGGGACATCTTATCACATTCCGTTTCTTTTAGCTTGAAGAATTCATCCATAGCTTGTTTTTCGTCTATGATGTCATGGTCAAATCGGTACCAGATGTTTTCAAGCGAGTTCATGTATTTATTATAGAAGTCTGCAAGAACATCGAGCGATGATAGTTCACTTTCACCTTGTACGAAGTTTGGAAGTACGGACTTTATGATAGATACGAATCCAATCAGCATAGAAGCGAATAACGGTACTTTGTCATTCAGTAGAGTACCTAATGCACCTGCAGAGGCTGTGATAGCAACAAAGCCATTATATGCCCTGTTGTATCCTCTTCGTTTATCTGTATATTTTTGTATGCAGATAATGTTTGCCTTTGCCTGTTTCAGTTCTTCCCAGATCCTATTTCTGCATATCATGTTATTCAGATGATTCTACATTATCAATAATGAAGTTTTTGTCTAATTGCACTTTTATCGTATTTATAACTTTTGCTCCCAATTTATTGTTACCTCTAAATGTAAAATTGGTTTCCCATCCGATAAATTCTTTGTTGAATTTGTTAGTTACCAATGAGTCTAGTATGTTTTTATAGTATGCAACTTCTTCTTGATCATTTTTTTCTAAAGCCATTTCAAGTTCTATTGCATTCATAAGTGAATCCTGACGATACTGGTAACTAAAATCTATATTAGATATCTTTTTATTATTTACGAGAAAAACGCTGTCTAAATATCCTATGTCAACAAACTCATAGCTATCCCAATCATTCATTGATACTTTAAGATATTTTTCTATGCTCTCTTTAGCTTTATCTTCTTTAGTCTTTTCTGCACAGGCATAAAATAAAGCTAATGCTAAAAGGAAATATATTTTTTTCATGTATAGAGAAATATTGTGATTATCCTATATTTTTTTGTTTGTTAATAATAAGTTCTGCCTCAAGTTCTTTTATTCTTGCCTGCAAATTCTTGATTGTGTCCTGCTGGAAGGCTATTGTATCAATCAGCTTGCCCATTCTGTCGCTTTCTTTGTCAGTTGGCTGTTCAGATGTCAGTAGCATTTCACCTTTGCCTCTCATTAGCCATTCAGCGGAAACATCAGCATAAGTTAAAAGAATACCTAATATTGTTTGTATGCTTACTTCATTCTGTCCATTTAATTGTCTGCTAAAAGTGTTTTGTCTTAATCCACATTTTATAGCAAATGCTCTGTCAGATAATCCAGTATGGGCTATCAATTCTTTTATTCGACCAATCATAGTTTACTTAGTTAAATGTTAAATTATCCATATTTGGATAATAAAATAAGTCTTTTCTTTTCTTTTAATCCAAAAATGGATTATATTTGCATCATCAATCAATCAACAAACAAATATATATAAAAAATATCACTAATCAAATATGAACGCGAAAGAAAGATACTATGAAAATGAGATTATTAGCATTACATCCGACATAGAAATGGCGGAAAATATGACAGAAAAGGAAATGCAGGAATACTTCAATACGGATGACTCCAAAGAGGATTTTATTGCTTTCCTGATGCAGGAAAAACAAGATGCAGAGAAACATCTTATGGATGAAGGAGAAAATGAATGGCAGACAGTTGATGCCGGATTCTCCAGTGAGGATGATTACCTGAGATACAAGTTTGGATAATTAATCACTAAATAAAAGTCAAAAAATATGATTCAAGTTGTTTCACCAAAATTCGATATCAATCAGAAAGTATGGTTGATATATGACGGCAAAGCCGTTGAAAGAAAGATTGGTAGTATTTCTATCGACATTAAAGAGAATAACAAACAGAGTAACATGTATTATCTCATTGATGCTGATGCTGACCTTAAAGAGAATATCTATTTAGGCCAACTCTTTAATGAAGCGGATCTGTTCCCCTCCAAGGAAGATCTGCAAAAGTATGTCTTCGGTTAATTTGGCAATTTATCCCGGTGTGGCTTGACCGCCTATCCGGGAACACAGAGAAGAGTTCCTTGACATACTTAGGCTTCTGGCGGGTGAGAAATCATCCAGTTACTATGGATAATAGGCAGCCAGTTGAGTACATAGAATTATAGACAATTCGGTCCACTATGTGGATTTTATGATAGCCGGAATAGTTCAATGGTAGAGCGGTGCATGATACAAAACATATCTAAGGGCAATACGATGTACAAGTCGTGGTTCGAATCCACGTTCCGGCACAATTTAAATTTAATCGCTATATGAATATCATGTCATTTATAATCTCCTGCATGGTAACTCTTGGAGTTTCAGGACTCTTTTGGGGAGCCTTTACTTGCAGTTCTGTGAATTGGGCTTGGGCTATAGCCTGCTTTGCCGCCCTTGTATTGTGTGTTTGTTCTAATGTCATAACATGGAAGGAAATATGGAAAAAAAACCGATAGTTGAAACGCTCAGGAATATGCCTGTTTCCGGACAGGAAAGATTTCCTCTGTCTCAGAAACGGTCTGTGGAGAATACGATGTATAACAGACTCGCAGAAGAAAGGGTTAAGGGCTTTCGATGGAGCATCAAGACCGATATGCAGTCTGGCGTTATAGTTGTAACTCGAGTTAGTTAATATGGTGTATACTCTTAATGGCAGACTTATGATAGTGGTCAGTTCAGATGTGTTGCTCGAGAATATATTACTGGCGATGGAAGAGATTCCGCTAAGCAAGACTCAGGCAGCCCGTATTGTAGGTAGTGAAAGGAAACTTGAAACACTTGTTGATCGTGGAGATATTCGTGCCGATAAACCTACTGCACGGCAGAACGGTAAATGGTTCTGCAACGGTGGTGATGTATTGAGGCATTGTGCTAACCATAGGAGGAAGAGAAAGAAAAAGTGATATACTTTTTTGTGTGTTCATACTTTTAAATTGGATTCCATGAAGATAGCCTTCCGTGTCCGAGCGAGGACATGTCCGGGTGAGCTTACCGGAATGGAAGCTATTAACCTGTGAAGGTTAGGTTTACTTAGTTAGTTCTTTAAATTGATTAGTGATTAGTGCAGATCACTTGTGAAAGTCGTCTGCACTTTTTTACTGGGTGTTTAGTTCAGGGGAAGAACATCCTGCATTGCAGGAAGGTCACGGGTTCGAGTCCCGTAGCATCCGCTGTGTTTCTTGTGTGAAAAGTGTGTAATGTACCTGACCTCTTGTGAAAGCCGTCAGGTTGCTTTCAAATTGGTATCGTGGCGGAATTGGTAGACGCGTCTCAAAATGAGATGGCATAAGGTTGAGAGTGGCCATGTTAAAGCCTTTGTAAGTCCTTGCAGGTTCGAATCCTGCCGATACCACAATTTATTGTAAACTCAATAATTATGGAAATGGAAATTAATATTTCGCTTACATGCGAAAATTTTCTCGATACGGAGTTTTCTCTATCAATTAAAGGGATGAAGATGTCTAATCGGGAAGCATTAAGGATACTTCCCGAAAAAATAGAACAATCATTAATTGACTGTATCGAATTACAATATGGTAAAAAACGTGCTGAACTGGTAAAGGAAGCCTTTAGTCAACATAAGTGTCAAGATAGTGAATGAAGAAGTCAATCTTAGATATAATGGTTTCAAACTTCTTTGAAGTAAAATCTATGCCAATGTATTCGGTACTATTAATGAAGCTTAAATCTACTAACGACTGAATCTCTTTATTAAATGGCAGATTCTTATCAAAAGAATATACTAAATGAATAAATTCACGGATTGCTTCATGAATCCCCGGATATTGATTAAATGGATCGTTACAGTCAAATACTTCACCTTTATTCTGAATTTCCAACACTTCGTTTTTAATTGCTTCGGCTTTTTCCTTATAAAATGTTTTATCTCTCATACGATTAAAATTTAAAATTAAGCAAAAGCAAAAGTAATAATTCGAGGGGGCATATCCAACATCAAATATTGAAGTTTAAAATTAGGCACTTTATACTTTCCATGATATGTCCCCTTTCTTTTAATTGTGGTAAATGTTAAGGCGTAAAAATGGCGAAGTTTCGGATTGCAAAACTTGACAATCTGATTTAACTTTACTGATGTAATGAACTAAAAGTCAAACTATTAATATTGAAAATATGGCTGAAAGAAAAGCTAAGACAGAAGCTCCTGTAGAAGAAAATCAGGAAGCTAAAAAAGAGGAAGTGCAGCAGACACTTTTCGAACGAGTCGTTAACATTAGAACCCTGAAGGCAAACGAGATTGAATGCCGCATCGGTACTATCAACGAGAAAGGATGTACATTATTACTGTACAAGGATGCCCGAGTAGACATGAGGCTGCTTGATGAAGTTTTCGGTCCAATGAACTGGAAGAGAGATCACGAGGTTGTGAACGGGAATCTGTTCTGCACCATATCCATCTACGATGAGCGGAAAAAGGAATGGGTGAGCAAACAGGATGTCGGAACAGAATCCAATACCGAAAAGGAAAAGGGGCAGGCTTCGGATGCTTTCAAGCGTGCCGGATTCAACTGGGGGATTGGTCGCGAACTTTATTCTGCTCCTTTCATCTGGGTTAAACTTGAATCCAATGAGATATTCAAAAGTCAATCAGGAAAGTGTTCTACATACACCAAGTTCTCTGTAAGTGAGATTGAATATGATGAGAACAGAGAGGTGAGCAAGTGTATCATTGTAGACAACAACGGTGTGATAAGATACCAGTTCCCTAAGGAGCAGCAAAAGTCAAAGTCGGAACAGCCTCAGCAAAATTCAAGTGTCTTTTCTGGGAAACAGCTTCAGGAAGCTATTAATGAAGTCCGCGCATGTAGAAGTCGAGCTGAAGTCAATGCTGTATGGAAAAAACATGCTGCCATGCAGAATAACCTTGAGTTTAAGAATGAGATTCAAATGATTTGTAAAAAGTTTCCAAAATGATAGAATTGGTTAAGTCAAGTGTGGTTTTCAATGAAGAGAGCCACACTTATTTCCTGGGAGAAAAGCAACTGTCGGGAATAACTGGAATGATTAAAAGACAATTATTTCCGGATAAGTATAAGGAAGTACCTCAGTATATACTTGAACGTGCAGCAGAGAGAGGTACAAAGGTTCATCATGAATGCCAGTTTGCTGACGTAACAGGATTCGAGCCTGAATGTCAGGAGGCAATAAATTACCTTATGATACGGATTGGTGCTGGTTATACAGCGCTGGAAAATGAATATACCGTATCTGATGAAGAGCATTTTGCATCCAATATTGACTGCGTTTGGGAAAAGGATGGTAAGATAGCTCTTGCTGACATCAAAACGACATATAAGGCAGATATAGATTATCTCGAGTGGCAGTTGTCTATCTATGCTTATCTTTTCGAATTACAGAATCCCGGCCTTAAAGTTGATTGCCTCTATGGAGTATGGCTGTACAATGACAAGTCAGAGCTTATTCCACTTGAACGTAAATCTGACGATGAGGTGAAGAAGCTCATGCAGTGTGAGGTTGAGGGTATAAGTTACCTTGAGACCGAAACCGCAATTGAACACAAGAAAGATGAAGTACAGCTATTGCCAAAGGATGTAATTAACAAATATCTTGAAGCTGTAGCGGAAGTTGAGAGAATACAGCCGTTCATTGATGGTTTCAAAGATTCGTTGAAACGTGCAATGGTTGAACACGATGTCAAGTCGTGGGACACAGGGATATTGAAGGCTACCATAACACCAGCCGGAATAAAGAAGTCGTTCGACACTAAGAGGTTTCAATCGGATCATCCTGAATTGTATAAACAATACATCAAGGAAACTGAAACAGCAGCATCTATAAGAATTACATTAAGAAAGGAGGAATAAATGCTTAACAAAGTACAATTAATCGGAAATCTCGGAAAAGATCCGGATGTGAGAACACTCGATGGCGGCTCCAAGGTCTGCCAGTTCACACTGGCGACGACGGAAAAGGGGTATACATTGCAGAATGGTACTCAGGTTCCAGACAGGACTGAATGGCATAACATAGTCATGTGGAAAGGTCTTGCGGAAGTTGCTGAAAAATATCTGCATAAGGGTGACAAGATTTACGTTGAGGGAAAAATCAGAACACGTAGTTACGAGGACAATAACAAGGTAAAGCGATATCTGACTGAGATTTTTGCTGATAATATGGAAATGCTCGTGGTAAAACAGCAACAGCCTCAACAGCCTGCACCACAAACTTATCAGCAGTATCAGCAGTACAACCAGCCGCAGCAGTTCCCTCCAACTTCAGGTGCTGATGATTTACCTTTTCCACCACCATATAGATAATCATGGAGGCTACAATTATAAAGAAAGACGGTAAGGCTACCATGGACAAGGATTTCAACTTCATGTTGAGCCTTCTCCGTAATGGTGAATACACTCTAACCATCAAGAGAAAGACCAAGCCCAGAACACTCGATCAGAACGCACTGATGTGGATGTGGTTCAGGTGTGTGGGATGTGCCTTGCGTGAGTTCACCGGTGAAGCATACTGGAGTACAAAGGAAGGAGTGGAAACAATACATGACCTGTACTGCAAGAAGTTCCTGACAAAAATGGTCATAACGCCGAAAGGTGAGAGAACGGAACTTGCAAGAGGTACTAAGGGGTTGAGTACAATGGAAATGTCACATTTCCTGGATGCTGTAAAGGCTGATATAATGACAGAATACGGAATACAGCTACCATTACCGACAGACCAATATTATTCGGCATTTGCAGCCGAGTACGAAAACAAATATTAATATGGCAATAATTAAAGATTACGAACCGGCAGAATTGAAATTCGTTCTTCCGGAAGCAGTTCGGGAACAATTTCCTCTGAAGCTGCAATTTGAGAAAGCAGAAAGTGAAAAAGACATTCTGAAGGCTGTTAATGAGCACTTCAATGCGTTGTTTCCTGAAAATGAGAGAACGCTCCGTTACATGGATGACGTGGAGAAATCGGACCTTCGTGGGAAATACTGCAAGTTGGTAGAGCAGGAGCTTCCTGAAGCTGAGAATGCTTTGTTGAACGCTAAGGAGGAAGCCAAACGTATCAAGACGGATGCAGAGGAAAGACTAAATTCACTGAGTAAGCAGATTAAGGACTATGCCGCCAAAGTTCAGGAAGGTACAGAGGAAAAGCAGCTGCCTGCTACCAAGACATTCCGTATAGCCTTGAATGGATATTTCCTGTATTATTCCATTCTCAACGGTGAGGTTGTACTTGCAAAAGCTGATAAAATTCCTTCCTATGACAAATCATCATTATGGGCACAAGAGGATAAAAACAGAGTTGCAATGATGGAACTGTTTGGCTTGGATTTTCCTGCTCCTGAAAAACCTTCAGATGAAGAGTTTGATAAGGAACACGACTTGATTCCTGATGATGAAAGTGATGTCATGGGAGAAGAAGAATTCAACGAAGCTGTAGGAGATGAGTAGATTACAGCATAAGCGTGGCCGCAAGTCCAATTATGTGCATTCTCTTAACAGTCCATATTGGGAAAAGGTTGCAAGGAATGTTAGGTTAAGAGATAATCATAAATGCAGGATATGCGGCTCGCGCTATCCTTTGGAAGTGCATCACAAACGATATAATGTCAATGGTGTTTCAATTGTTGGAAAGGAACTTGAGCATCTTGATTGCCTTGTTACATTGTGCGCTTCCTGTCACGAAAAAGTTCATAAAGGAATAATCAGTATATGAAATTTCAATTAAGAGATTATCAGCAGAATGCCAGTAACGCCGCAATAGCTCATTATCGGCTGAAAGGAGGTAAGAATTATCTTATGATATTGCCTACTGGTGCAGGGAAAAGCCTCATCATTGCTGACATCGCAGCAAGGCTCAATGAACCTTTACTGGTTTTTCAGCCTAATAAGGAAATTTTGGAACAGAACTTCGCAAAGTTGCAGACATACGGAATCATTGATGCTGGGTGCTATTCTGCTTCTGTTGGAAGAAAAGACATAAACAGGATAACATTCGCAACGATTGGTAGTGTATACAATCATATGTCTGATTTCAGGCATTTCAAATATGTGCTTATTGATGAATGTCACTTGGTAAATGCCAAGGAGGGTATGTATGCTGATTTCTTCGCTGATGCGGAAAGGCGTGTTATAGGTCTTACGGCTACTCCGTACAGATTGTGCAATACGATGAATGGAGCCATGCTGAAGTTTCTTACACGTACACGTCCGAGGGTTTTCAGTGACGTAATCTACTATTGTCAGGTCAGTGATTTGCTTGCCAGGGGATTTCTTACCAAGTTGAAATATTACGACTTGACAAAGATAGAGCTTGTGAATGTCAGTAGAAATTCTACCGGTGCTGACTTTGACGATAAGAGTCTTTCCAAAGAGTTTGAAAGGGTTGATCTTTATGGTTATCTAATCAGTATGGTAAGAAGGCTTCTGAGACCGAAAAGCGGAATACCAAGGCGTGGAATACTTGTATTCACAAGGTTTGTGAAGGAAGCTGAAATGCTGACGCATGAAATCCCTGATAGTGCAGTCGTAAGTGGAACAACTCCTAAAAAAGAACGTGAGAAAATATTATCCGACTTCAAGGCAGGTAAGATAAAAGTTGTTGCCAATTGCGGGGTACTTACTACCGGATTCGATTATCCTGAACTTGACACGATTGTTCTTTGCCGTCCTACAATGTCCTTGTCGCTCTATTATCAGATGATAGGACGTGTAATCAGACCATATCCAGGGAAAGAGGGATGGGTTATTGACCTGTGCGGTAACTTAAAGACATTCGGCAAAGTTGAAGAACTTAGAGTCGAGCAGCCAAAGAAAGGTGAGTGGATGATTAAGACAAACGGAAAACAATTAACCAATGTAATACTATAGCTTATGTATGTGATAAGAGGACAGATACCAAGTAAGAGTAACTGTTATAAGATAGTTAATGTCGGCGGTCATGCAAAGCTGGCCAAACAGAAGGTTCTTACTGAATATGAAAAGAATTTCTATATCCAGTGTCCGGAACGTGGTAGGATGGTCAAGGGATATTTCAAGCTTAAAGCAAAGATATATTATTCAAGTAACCGACCGGATCTGGACAATTCTCTTAAGATTCTTCTTGATTGCCTGCAGCAGACCAAGACGATTGATAATGACAGATATTGTGTTCAAATAGACATTCAGAAGTTCATCGACAAGAAGGAACCACGTATCGAATATGAGGTAACTCCGATTGAGTTCTGAATGTAACTTAGCTTTGTAACGTATCAAAAACATTAATATGGGAAGAAATAAGAAGATTGGTCTTGATTATTTCCCTTTTGATATTGATTTTTTTCAAGATTTGAGAATTAGAAAACTAATCAAATACCAGGGTGGTAAGGCTGTTACAGTATATGCTCTCCTGCTATGTAATATCTACAAACAAGGGTATTACATGAGGTGGGATGAAGAGTTGCCTTTCTTTGTATCGGAACAAACGGGCTTTGAAGAGGCGTATATACGTGAGGTCATTAAATGCTGCTTGGTAATCGGGTTATTTTCTAAGGAATTGTATGATTCTGAAAAAATATTGACGTCAAAAGGAATACAAGAAAGGTACCAGAAGATATGCGATTTATGTAGAAGAAATAATGAAATTCACGAATATAACATCATTTCTTCCGAAGATATAGCTTTTTCTTCCGAAGAAATGATGATTTCTTCCTCAAAAAGTACACAAAGTAAAGTAAAGAAGAGTAAAGTAAAGAAGAGTAAAGTAAAGAAAAGTAAAGAAAAAAAGAAAGAAATATCTCCTGAAGGAGATTCAAAGAAAGCCGAACTTTCTTCGCTGCCTCATCCACAGGTTGAACATGTTGATTTTGCCAAACTGCAGGAATACTTTAATACAACATTTCGTGGTAAATTGTCAATGGTAGTGAGCATGACCGAAGCAAGACGAAAGGCTGTCAAAGCCAGAATAGCCCAGTACAATAAAGAAACTGTGTTCATCGTATTGAAGAAAGTAGCTGCAAGCTCTTTCCTGTTAGGGGGTAATGACAGAAACTGGAAGTGTGATTTCGACTGGATATTCAAGGCTGCAAACTTTACAAAAATTCTGGAGGGTAATTATGACGAAAAACGAAATAGCAATACTGCAAGCGGCAGAAAAGAATCAGTTAGCCGTCTTACAGACCTCGCCGAAGCAATACTTGCAGGCACTGAGACCTAAGAGTGTTGATGATGTCTTTGCCTCATCTGAACCGGCGTTAGGTATGATCGCCAAAGAACTTGGAGAAAACCAAGCACGTGCAGTTGTGGTCATTATGATTTCAGAGATTGTAGATTTCTTCAATTCTTCTAATACGATGAACGACTCACAGGTTGCTACGACTACAGACCTTATCATTGAGGAATATCCGTACTTCAAGATTGACGATTTGAAGCTGTGTTTCCGAAACGCGATGAAAGGTCGCTATGGAGAGATATACAACAGGCTGGACGGCTCCGTAATTATGAACTGGCTGAAGCAGTACAATCAGGAACGATGTGCCAAAGCTGATATTGCATCCTACAATGAGTATAAAGAACATATCGGAGAAGAAAATACAGGTCTATTCTACGATGATTACCGTAATCAACTGAAAGAATTGGCTTCACAAGGCAATACAGACGCTCAGGAAGCACTTCGCAGGTCAAATGAAGTATTACACTTCATGAAGAAGAGAAGTCTGGAAAAACAAAAGAAACAGCTTGAGGAATATGAACAAAAACTTGCTGGCAAAAGAGTTTGAGATAAAATTCAACAAGAAAGGTATGCTAAGGAAGGAATACATCTGCGAAAAATTCGGATGGAAGCACGTGCATCTTACTGTTAATGGTCATTGCCTCGTCCGAGTCAAATATACAGACTTAGAAGTATTCGAAGAAACAGCAAAAAGGCATTTTTTCTCAATCATTAAAAGGCTGTAAAATGGTGAAGTTTCTGTTTGCTTAACTTGAATTATTAATTTAATTTTACTGATGTAAAATAATAAAAGTCAAACATTTATGATTGAAGTAATGAATATTCCGGTGACGCAGATATGTCCATCACCGAGAAATCCTCGTAAAACATTCGATGAGTCAGCAATAGAGGAACTGGCAAAAAACATAGAAAAACAGGGGCTTTTACAGCCGATTACTGTAAGATTGAAAAGTAAAGGCTATGAAGAGATTGATGAGGATACCGCAGAAGTTGTCATCATAGAGCCTCAGTATGAAATTGTATGCGGTGAGAGACGTTTCAGGGCGTATAAAAAGATAGGTTCAAGGCTTAATGGATATAATGAGATACCATGTATTATCCGTGACATGAGTGATGATGAAGCATTCGAAGCCATGATTACTGAGAACCTGCAACGTCAGGATGTAGATCCTGTAGAGGAAGCTCTTGCATTTTCCCTGCTTGCCGAAAACGGAAAGAGTGTTGATGATATCGCAGCGAAATTCGGGAAGTCTAATCGATTCGTCCTTGACAGAATCAAGTTGAACGCTCTTATACCTGAATTGAAGGAACTCATTAAGAGTGATGATCTTCCTCTGTCCGGAGCAATGATTCTTTCCAAGTTGAGCGAGAAGGACCAGAAAGGGTATTATAAAAATTACCATAAAGGTTCTTCTGTCAATGAAATTAAGAGATTTGTTGATAATAAATTCGGTATAATAACCTCATGTCAGTTCTTTAATGAAGACGGTTTCAGTTCTTCATATCCAAAATGTGCTGATTGTGTGAATAACACAGCTAATTACAGCTGTCTGTTTTATGAGATGAAGGGCAAGGAGCAGAAATGTACGAACCCTGAATGTCTAAGGAAGAAAGAGAGCGATTATATATTCTACAAGATAATGCAGCAAGCTGACATTCTGGTTAAAGACGGTGAAACATTGGATTTTGACAAGTCAGTTGTCATATATTCTGCTCCAGAGCCATATTGGAATGACGAGTTGAAGAAAAAGAGCAATGAATTTCTCAAGAGGGTTAAGAATGCTGGTTTTGCTGTTGTTGATCCTCATGATGTATTCGATTCTGAATGTTTCTACAAGGAAAATGACGAAAGAATAACCAAAATGCTTTCGGAAAATAAGATATACAGATGCATATCGTTCAATAACGGATATGGTAAGCCATATTATTCAGTCAAGTTCTATTACGTTAAAAAACATACAGCAACGGGTACATGTGCGGCTGTAGATGTTAGAAGTGCCGAGATTGATAAAATCAAATCCCAGATGAAACGGAATAAGGAGATTGCTGTCGAAAATGCCGCCAAGACAATGAGGGAATGGGCGCAAAACAAGAAGTCGTACCCGGCAAAATCCTCGGAACTTAGCTTGAATGAAAGGGTAGTGTTCGATGTTATGGTTCTTAGAGGATGTAGCAGTGAATATCTTGAAAGTATCGGAATAAAAAAGCATGATGTTAACGATAAAGGCTGGATTGAATACGTGAAGAACAACCAGTCAGAGAGAATGCACTGGTATCGTGAATTCATCCGTGAGAATCTTACAAGTAACGATGTGAATTTCTACGATTATATGAGGAGATGCCAGATCATGATATTCTCTGAGCAATACCCGGATGAATTTTCGAAAATGAACAAGAAAATCCTTGATTCATATTCGAAGAAGGAAACTTCTTTAAAAGGCAAATTGGATGAACTTGAGAAAGCCTGACAGCTTTCTCTTTACATAATATTGCTATGGAAAAAATAAATGCCCCTTAAAGTAATCCTATGTGATTATCAATGTAGTTCGATAACAATAACTTAGAATTATGATTACACTTAACAGACTTGCAAAAAGATGTTTTGATATAGCGTTAAAGCGAAAAAAAATGACAGAAACGACTTCTCCTAAAGCTGTTGTACTGTCCATATCCTCAGAATGGAGGGAACTGGCTGAAGCAGGTAAGGAGCGAAGCAATCATATCCCATCCTGGAGTGAGCGCGAGGAAGAAGCCGCAGATGTTATAATAGCTACGCTTACATACCTCGAAAAGATAGGGTGCAACGACATCGAACAGCTATTGAAGGATAAGGTGGAGTTTAATTCCTATCGTACAGACTAAGTGTGTTACCGGCTATCGTGTGATGTTGATTATGTGTTGTTGATTTATTAATAGTTGGTATATGACAGATTTTGATTTTAAGACAATCCAGATTAGTCTGCTGGATTTCAATAAAGGTCAGCTTGATGGCCTTCCGAAAAATCCTCGGTTCTTCAGGGATTACCGTTATGATGCAATGAAGAAAAGTATCGAGGATAGTCCTGAGATGCTTAATCTTCGGGAACTTATCGTATTTCCTTTGGGAGAAAGATTCATAGTAGTGTGTGGAAATCTACGACTTAGGGCCTGCAAGGAGCTCGGATACAAGGAGCTGCCTTGTAAGGTCCTGAGCCCTGATACTCCTGTGAAGAAGTTGCGTGAGTACGCGACTAAGGACAACGTATCATTCGGCGAGAACGATATGGATGTAATGATGAACGACTGGGATAAGTCTGAGCTTCAGGACTGGGGAATAGAGTTTGCTCCGGAGCCTGAAAAGGACGAATTCAAGGAGCGTTTCGAAGCCATAACGGATGAAACCGCCGTCTATCCATTAATTCCCAAGTATGATGAGAAATATGAGCTATTTATCATCATGTCTGCCAATGAGGTGGATAGCAACTGGCTGCGTGAGGCACTAGACATGCAGCACATGCAGAGTTACAAGACCGGGAAAGTTAGCAAGAGCAATGTTGTCGATATAAAGGATGTACGCCATGCAATTGAGAATCGTAATACCAAGTCATAAGAGACATGACAGGGTCTTTGCAAAAAAACTTGTGAACGATCCTATAATCTGCGTTGCGGAGAGTCAGGCGGACCTGTACCGCCAGTTCAATCCAGACTGTGAGATAGTCACCCATCCTGACGATGTTGTTGGTCTTATCCCCAAACGTAACTGGATGGCTAAGCATTTCAGGAACCTGTTCATGCTGGATGATGATGTTCACGCCTGCAAATCTATCTGTGTAGAGAAAGGCGAACCATCAAGGATTAAAGATAAGAACGAGATAACTCGTATCATATTCAACCTTGCCGAAATTGCTGAGATGCTGGATGTTCATCTGTTCGGGTTTACTGCACGCATATCTCCTGTCATGTATGATGAAACCGGCTTTCTGTCACTTTCTAAAATGATTACCGGATGCTCATACGGTGTGTTCTACAACAAGAATACATGGTGGAATGAGGAACTGAGGCTCAAGGAAGATTTTTGGATTTCCTGCTACATGAAGTACAAGGAAAGAAAGATACTTACTGATCTGAGGTACAATTTTGAGCAGAAATCCACTTTCGTAAATTCAGGAGGTCTTGCTGCATTCCGTAATCAGGCTGAGGAACAACGATCCATCATGTTAATCAAGAAACATTTCGGTGACAGTATCAACTTAAAAGGTTCAACCAATAACGGGAAAGATAAGACAAAACAGCTTGTTCAGTACAATATAACATGCAAGTTTAGGTACTGAAAAAGGCGTAAAAATGGCGAAGTTTCTGTTTGCTAAACTTGTCATTCTGATTTAACTTTACTGATGTAAAACAATAAAAGTCAAGTTGTTATGATTATTAGAACCGTTAGAGGATATGATTTTTTTGAAGCATCTTCAGCAATGCAGAAAGCTGTAAGAAGGGCTGATACTGCCGTTGCCGGATACTTTGCTCTCGAGTTGTGGACCAGTGGTTATAAGGATTATGTGTGGAAGCGTCTATATACGATTTCTGCTGAAGATTGCTATGGATTGGTTACGTCTGAGATTGAATCCTTATGGCAGGGACATGAGCTTGTGAGTAAAGGTGGAACTGAGGATAAGGGAAGAATCTTTGTTAGCAAGGCAGTAATACTACTTTGTGAATGCCGAAAGTGCAGGGATGCCGACCACCTGCAGAACTTCATATATGACAGAAGTCTGATAGATGTTGAGAGGTGGATTAAGGATGTCCGCAAAAGCCCGATAATGATTCCTCCGTATACTTTTGATGTACATACCCGAAAGGGCAAGAAAATGGGAAGAACAAAGGAACAGTTCTTCAGGGATGAGCTTGAAGCTTTGGAACCCAGAATTCCTGGACTGTTCGATAATCTTGTATAACCGGATGCCACGCATAGTCGTGGCATTCTTTTTTTATAAAAGTCAAACTAAGAAAAATATTGAAGATATGAGTAACAAATGTGATGCCAAGATGCTTATCAAGAATCATCTTGATAAAAAGGCAAAAGAAGATATTGTATTTGCTGAGAAATATAATAATTGTGGGAAAACTATTGATGACTGCTTTAACTATATACTTTCTGAAGCAAGAAAGAGAGGTAGTAGCGTATGCATGACGGATGATGAGGTTTTTGGTCTTGCTGTACATTTTTTTGATGAACTTAAAATAAAAGTTCCTGATAATATCCCGGAGTGTAAAGTATCTGTCGCTTCTGTATCTGAGGAAACATCTGCTAAAATGGAACAGGCTTCTAAGGCAGAGAGTATAATGGACTTACTTGATGAAATGTAACATGAAACCGAGAAATAAACGTGAAAGGCTGGTAGTTGAACTCAGCAGTAAGCTGCCAGCTATTACAGAGGCACAGATACAGTGGGGAAAGAAGCATTGCTTTCTTCATAACGCTTACAAATGTAAGGATGAAATGTGGTGCAGTGAATGTGGAAGAATGTGGGTAGACACTACCGGACAGAAGGAAGGTTACATATACTGTCCTTATTGCGGAGAAAAATTGGAAGTGAAAGTAAGCCGTAAGACAAAGGATTATGCAGTAAGCTATCTGACAGTAGTTACCACATCAGGAGATTTTCAAGTGCTTCGCCACTTCTACACAGCCAGGTATGTGAGGAAGAACAATTGTGATATTCATTATTTCATTGATGAGGTATGCCAACAGTGGATAACTGCTGATAACAAAGAAACTGTTATAGCTAAAGCCATGAACATGGGGTCTAGAGGTTGGGTTCACACTACAGACATGAGTATCAAGCAGAGCGGAAATATATATTATTCACATTCGTATGACATAGACGGTTATGTATATCCGAAAGTAAAATTGCTCCCTATACTACGAAGAAACGGGCTTCGTACTTCTTTCCATGGCGTTACTCCTGGGATGTTGATACGTGCTTTGTTAGGTGAAAGCAAGTATGCGGAAATGCTACTGAAGACGAAACAGTATGGTATGCTTGAGTTATACATGTATCGTGGAGGTCTTTCCCATCCGTGGGCGGTCAATATATGCAATCGTAACGGATATATCATCAAGGACGGTTCGATGTATGACGATTATTTGCGTCTACTTGATTATTTCCATTTGGATACCCATAACGCTCACTATGTATGCCCGAAGAACCTGAAGAAAGCACATGATAAGCTACTTGAGAAAAAGAGAAAGATAGAGGCAAGGGAAAGGATGGAACGTGAAAGGATTGAACGCATGAAGAAAGAGAAGGAACTGAAACGAAACATTGCTGTTTTTTGGAAAAGGATACAGCCATTCCTCGGTCTACAGATAAAGGATGAGGGTATAGTTATCTGCCCTTTGGAAAGCGTTACCCAGTATTATCAAGAGTGGAAAACAATGCACCACTGTGTATATAACTGTGCCTATTATGCAAGAAAAGAAAGCCTTGTGTTATCCGCAAAGAAGAATGGAAAACGCTTGGAAACAATCGAGGTAAATCTGAATACATTCAAGATAGTGCAATCTCGTGGTGTATGTAACCAAGATAGTGATTACCATAAACAGATTATCAGGATAGTAGAAAAGAATATGTATGAGATTATGAGGAGGGCTGCATCATGAAAGAATGTATAGAGTGTGGTCGGATTCTTCCTGAAGGCAAATTCCGTGCATATGAAACTAAATCCGGCACCCATTACACCAGCAGGTGCCGGTTATGTGAGAGCAGACACACGTCTGAAAGAAGAAAGCAGGACAGACTTCATGGTCGGCTGGCCAGATACACCAACGATCAGCTGGTAGCTGAACTCCGGAAACGTGGAGTCTACATCATTTATGGTAAGGACTTTGATAAATTGATAACGATATGAGCATATTACCTATTCCAATAGCGAGTTGCAAGAGATTCGCTAAATGTGGAGAGCGTTCTTTGCATTGGTGTCGGGCATTTCGGGATAAGGAAAAGCATTGTCAGAATTGCACTCTTATCAAGAATCATGTTCGTCATAATGTTCGTGAGGAAAACGGAGTGACATTAAGACGATGTTCCGTTTGCGGAAAGTTTCTTCCTCTTAGGTGGTTTTACCCTAAGAAAATTATAAGAGGAAATAAGATCTATTATACGTATTCTTCTTATTGCAGGATATGTACCTCAAACAGATACAGAATGATGAAAATGGCGTAAAAATGGTGAAGATTCTGTTTGTTTAACTTGTTGAAAATCAATAACTTTATAGTATAATAAAATAAAAGTCAAACCAAAACAAATTAACATTATGGACAGAGATGAACGTAACCGCGTTCGAGCAGAGAGATACCGTGACCTCTCTGAGAAATCAGCGGAAAAGGCAAGAAATGCCTATGAGAGAAGTTCAATAATGAGTGAAGCAATCCCATTTGGACAACCGGTACATGGTGCAGCAGACAGGCGATACCGTGAAAAAATATGGAACACCATGGGACAGTCTGTAAAACACACGGAAAAGTCAGAATATTGGGCTGAAAAAGCCTCAGCTGTGGAGAACAACACTTCCATTTACCTGGATGATGATAATGCAGTTGAGAAGCTGGCAAACAAGCTGAAGGAACTTGAAAGAGTTCAGGAACTGATGAAGTCTGCAAACAAGGTTATCCGTTCAAAGAAAATTACCGAATTAGAGAAGCATGACCGGCTTGTTGAACTTGGTTTAACCGAGAGTCAAGTCAGAAAACTGTTTGAACCTAACTGTTTTGGTGAAATTGGATTTGCATCATGCTCTATTACAAATAACGGAGCCAATATTCGAAGGGTTAAGCAACAGCTTGAAAAGGCAAAGATGCTGAAAAACATGCAGAGCAAAGAATATTACATCGGTGATGTAAAAGTGGTTGAGAATTATCCAGAGAACAGGATGCAACTTTTCTTCGATGGTAAACCTGATCAATCAGTTAGGGATGAATTGAAGAAAAACGGTTTCAGATGGTCCGGCTATAATGGATGTTGGCAGTCATATCTTAATTACTCTTCCAGATTGTTTATCAAAAAAATGTCAGAAAAATATGGAGCATAAATTAGTAAAAGTGCCTTTTGACTTGGAATTGGCAAAGAAAATTACAAATAAAGAGTGTGAAGGCAAGATTATAACACGTAACGGTAGAAATGCGAGGATAGTTTGTTTTGATATGAAATCAGACAGCTGTATCGTTGCTATAATACAAGATGAATTTGATGAACATGTTTATTCTTACCCTAAAGATGGATGCATAATTCTCAATAAGCAAAGTGGTTCTGACCTCATACTTGAAATCCCCGAATACATGACTTTTAAAGATGGGGATATAATCAAGTTGTCAAATGATACATATACATGGCTATCTATAATTAAGGATATAGACTTAGCTGATGATGGTAAAGGAGGATTGTTGTACTTCACGAATGACTATGTATCAATTCTGATTAATGATGGCAATGGAAGTGTGGATATTGATACTTATTCTGATGCTGGATGCAATGTTGAAAAGGCTACAGAAGAAGAAAAGCAGAAACTCATTGCCTCTCTCAAGGAAAGTAAAGATCCGAAAGCTAAAGAGTACCTGAAACGCTTTTTCGGAATTGAACAAAAGCAAGAATATGAGTTTACTTTCAAACAAACAGTATTGGTTAGAAGTATTTGCGGTGAATGGAGTGCAGCAGAGTTCTCCCATAAGCGAGGTAGTCACTTTTGTGTATTTGGAGGTGTTGTATATCAAGAGTGCATTCCATATAATGAACATACTGCACATTTAATAGGAACAACAGAGAATTGGGAGGGATAAGATATGAAAGATAAATGTGATCCGATATTAGCTCGCAAGGCTGACCTTGAAAAAAATCCGAAAGGGACAGATATTAAAGTAGCTAAGCATAGAGAACGTGAGAAGCATGGTAAATATGTAGCTACCCCAGGTGACAAGTTACATACTCGAATCTTTGTAAGAAATGGTGATAATCCTGAAAAGAGAATAGCAGCGTATCTTGAGAGAATAAATACATTTAGATATAAGTGATTATGGGTAAACCACATAGTAACGGACTTGTAGAACTGGTAGATGAAAAGCCGAACATGGATAATAACAGTTGGAACTGCATGGACTTTTGGCTTTTCTCCGGTCATGAAGAGGACAAATCGTGGGAAGCATCACACACCCGTTTTCTTGCTGCAAAGTCAGGGAATTGCCCTTATAAAAGTATATGTCCTCGTTATGCCAGAACGATGGCAAAGAGAGGTAAGCAACCAGTTCAATTAAAGTTATTCTGATATGGGAAAGCAGGAAAGTTTAAGTGATTATTATGAGATGGCTAAGTATGAAGCCAAGGCAGAAAGGGAATTGAAGGTAGAGTCTTGGTTTCATGTTACCATACAATATCATGATGATAATGGGAACTATGTAATTCTATATACGTATGATTTGCCAAAGGAAATGTATTTCAAATATGATTGGGTTATCCGTTGGAGGATTGCAAAGTTACAATGCAAATATCCAAGATATTGTGTGTATTCAAGTATTTCCTTTTATGACAAACGCTCTGGAGAACTGATGTTTGATAGTTGTCTTAGGAAACTGATTTCCGCTAAGGCAAAGGTGTCGAAAGCTGAAAAAATGATGCGTGAATACATCGAGTACAACCGCCAGAACAATCTGTTCTTTGACGAGAATACGGACGAGGAGCTGGTTAAGTTCCGTGACAAGCTGGAGCGCAAGAAACTCGAGTGTGCAGAATGCGAAAAGAGGCTTGAACAGCTTGTAGAAAGAAGGAGGAATAATCAATGAAAACGTTTAATAATAAGGAAGATATATTTTTCAAGTATTCCGAATATATACTAACATCAGGTAAGAGCTTTCGATTGAAAACAGAATTTTTACGACATGTACAGTCTTACATAAATAGCACTTCTGAATATAATAAAAGAACATATAAAGATTTTATTAATAGTCACTTGACAGACAGACTGTATGACAATCATCAGAAGGAAGCTATTCTTGACTTCTTAACTTTTATAGGTGTTGGATTCCGTAAGAAAAGCATTAAGAAAGTCAAACCATTGGAAAAACTGGAAACTATTAACGATAAAAACAAGATACAGATTAATAAGTATCTTGACTGGCTTCAGACAGAGAATGATTATTCGGATAATACTGCTAAGTCATACATACACACTATTAAAGACTTTTTCAAATACTCTAATGAATTTTCATTGGAACAGTCTAAAAGGTATATAAGGAGTCTTGAGGAACAGAAATTCAACCCGAAGACTTTATGTCTTAGAATAACAGGTCTTGAAAAATACGCTGAGTATCTTGGGAAACCAATCAAAATGAAGCGTCCTAAGATTCCTAGGAAGTTGCAAACAGACAATATACCTACAGAGGAAGAATATACAAGACTTCTGGAATATCTCAAAACAAAAAAGAATCAAGACCATTACTATTGGCTTAAAGTTCTTGCAACAACAGGAGCACGTGCTTCTGAATTTCTTCAACTTCAATGGGAGGATATAATTAGCGGTGAAGTTACTTTGAAAGGTAAGGGTAGTAAGTACAGGAGATTTTTTTTTAATAAGAATTTACAGAGTGAAGTCAAAAAATACATTTCTGAAACAGGTAGAACCGGACATCTTGCAATAGGTAGATTTGGACCTATAACAAGTAGAGGATTATGCATCAATATGCAAGAGTGGGGACGTAAATGTGGCATAGATAAAAGCAAAATGCACCCTCATGCTTTCCGTCACTTCTTCGCCAAGATGTACCTCAAGAAAAATAAGGATGTAGTTCAGCTTGCAGAACTACTTGGACATGGTAGTATAGATACAACAAGAATTTATTTACAGAAATCTTATGACGAACAAAAAAGAGAATTTAATCGCTCTGTTACGTGGTAGCGTAGCTCAGCTGAAAGATATAACAACTGCTGTAGACGGCATTGATATATATACTGAAACAGGACATGTAGATACAGATTTCCTTATGGATGCACTTATTTGCGTCAATGAATTTATGACAGCGAGTAACCTTGTAGTAAATACAATATCTTCGCTACTTGCTCCTAATGTAGTAGTTGAAGAAAAAGAGAAAAAGGATGATTCTGGCAGTAAATGGAGTGTTGAGGATATTCTTAAACATTGTACTCTCGAGGATAATGTGTTGAAGTTACCTCAGGTTCAGTTTAATAAGAAATCCTATGCGGATGCTAAAAAATGGATTGAGGAAGCCGGAGGGAGCTGGCAAGGCGGTAAGGTGCAGGGATTCACGTTTCCATTCAATGCCGATCGTGTATTCTCTATTCTTCATGAAGGTAAGCGGTGCAATTTACAGCAGGACTTCCAGTTCTTTGCCACTCCTCCTGAAGTAGCCGACTGGCTTGTGATGCTGGCCGGTGGCGTGCATGAAGATGAAAAGGTGTTGGAACCAAGCGCAGGAACAGGAGCTATAATAGACGCAATACATCGTAGTTGTAAGGATTTAGTCGTGGACTGCTTTGAACTGATGCCTGAAAACAAGGAACTCCTATCAAAGAAAAGCAATATTAATATTCTTGGCGATGACTTTACAACATATGATCTAGGATTATACGATAAGATTATAGCAAATCCACCATTTAGTAAAAATCAAGATATAAGACATGTGAGAAGAATGTATGAACATCTTAATAATGGTGGTACTGTAGCAGCTATTATGAGTTGCCACTGGAAAATTGCGAGCGAGAAAGAATGTGCTGATTTTAGAGAGTGGTTGAAAGGTGTACACGCTAAGGTCTGTGACATCGAAGAAGGTTCGTTCAAACAAAGTGGTACAGGGATAGAAACAACTGCTGTGATAATACAAAAATAAATAATGAGCAAAACAAAATTATATTACTTATTCCTAGCAGTGATGTATATCTTGCTGGAACGCTAAAAACGAAAATTTATATGAAAATAAGACAAGCTAATAAAATAGTAAAGAGAATTTTTAAGATAACTGTGTTAGGTCCAGTTTCACCGTTCTGTCCTAATTGGATCAGAATTAACTATCAAAAAAAAGAATGTAATTGTTACTCTAAAAATCAAAGAGAAGCTGCTATTCGTGTTATTTGCCGTTATGCATCTTCTAAAAATGATGTGAAAAAGCTTTTAGATCTTAATAGCACTAATGAAAAAAATGAAATTGAATATGTCATCAATTAAACAAAAAGCAATATTGTATAACGGTAAGAGTCAAAAGTGTCACATTTGCCCATTAAAAATGGGCAAATGTACTCCAGAAATAATGCGTGTTTGTTCAGACAGCTTTATTGAAGGATTATAAAAGGAACAATATTTATAAAAAAACAAATAAAGGAGAAAAAGAAATAAAAGGAATACTTATGGAAAACTACATTTTTAATTATGACAAAAGAGGATATTAAAAAGGCAGCAACCGAATATGCCAATGAAGCTTGTCGCCCACTTTGGAGAACAGGTAACGAGCAGGTTTGCATGGTTGACTTTATGGAAGGAGCAAAATGGCGCATCAACAGTGTTTGGCATGATGCAAGCAAAGCTCCGCAACAAAGTAAAATGTTGATTGCTATTTGTAAAGATGGGAGAGAAGTTCTTTGTGGTCCAAACAATTCCGATTGGAAAACAACCGTTAAGATTTTCTTTATAGTAAAATGGGCATACATTGAGGACTTAATACCTAATACGGAGGAATGAATATGACATACGCTGAAGTTAGAAAAGCAGCCGAAGGGTATTGCGACAATGAGTGGAAAAAAGAGCCTGATTTACAGGTCAGGAAATGTATTGATAAACTCACGATTCCGGCTTTCATTGAAGGTGCAAATTGGAGAGTAAACGCTTCATGGCACGATGCCAAAGAGACACCGCAGGAACGTAGGTTCTGCCTGTATATCCTTAAAGACGGTTCCTATGGGTGCGGATATTACCACAAGAGAGATAACACCATTTGGTATGAACAGTTTGAGAATGTCGAGAAATGGGCATACTTCGATGATTTGATACCTTTTTTGGAGGACTGAGCTATGAATAGAGAAGAGTTGAAAAAATCCATAGGAGAAGATTTGTGTCCGTTTTGCCCGTGGACGAATGGAGAAATCGAAAAGCCAGCATACGGTCCTTGTGAGGGCTGTTATTGCGATGAAGCACTGGATAACTTCATGGAAGAAAACGAACAGTATTTCGATGATTTGGAGGAATAAGTATGCAAATATCAATAACAGAAAAAGAAGCCAATGCAATAGATTTCGGATTAGAACAAGTCAGAGAAGCATTGGAAGGTTCTTCTAACGATGATTATAAACAATTAGCTAACGAAGCCATTGATGGACTGAATAATATATTAAGAAAATATCATTTGGCGAGAGAAAAGGCTAACGACCTGAATAAAGCTAAAAGATACATTCGGTCAAAAAGCGGATGGATGCCGCCCGCAAAACTTGATAAAATGGCGAGATTATTAATTAAAAAAACCCGTTGGCGGAATTAATTTAAGTTGATAAATATGAGTAAAAAGTTGTACATG
>ERZ791743.762-NODE-762-length-25216-cov-43.960017_pt1 | contig 25216 bp, 27 predicted proteins | sample MGYA00509952_ERZ791743 | MGnify/ENA primary metagenome ERZ791743 (study PRJEB30046, sample SAMN00792040) | human gut metagenome | study: EMG produced TPA metagenomics assembly of the A metagenome-wide association study of gut microbiota in type 2...
TTAAAATCCCTTGGCCATTGCGGCTGTGCGGGTTCAAGTCCCGCTTCGAGTACGAGATGAAATCGCAATCATTTGGATGATAAATGGTTGCGATTTTTGTTTTATATATTTGCACCACATTTGCACCACTGAACTTATGGGTCACTTGGGGCCACTTGTTATTCCTGGGGATTCAAGTATTATTTTTCTCCTTGCTGAAAAAGGACTTTACTTTAATGGACGTATATATGAGTACGGAAATAAAGTAAAGTTATTACAAAGGTATTTCTTTAAATGTTTTGAGAATTTATTTCATAATTAATTTTTCAGGATTTCAAGAACAATTCTTGTTATTAATATTGGATTTCTACCGTTTGCCAAAAGTCAGTAATTAAAATCATGTCTTGCCATGAAAAACCATATTTGTTTTTCATGAGACAAAATTCAGCATTAAAGTTTTTAGGGGATATACTATTGTTTTCTGGGTACGTAATAAGATTATGTTTACATGGTTGATGTCTGATTGGTAGTTCACTTTGTGGATTCTTCACATATTTATCTATCTCTACAGACAGACAAGTAAAACCCCACCATGGATCACGTGAACGGTCTTCCACACCGAGGAAATTCCATAAGTCTCGTTCATCTTCAGTAAATGCTCGTTCTTCAGAATCTTCTAAATTAGCTATTTCTAGGTGGATACAGATCATGCTGGCAGAGACTTCTCCCCTTTTTAGTTTTTTCGCTTCTTGGTCAGCCATACGCTTTAGAGTTCGTCTCATCCGTTCCATTGCTTCTAGGAATTGTTTTTCTATCGACTTTAATTTCTGATAGTTTTGTTCTGTCCAAGGAAATAAAGCATCCAAGTATTGCATCCGTTCCGTCTTATAGCAATCAAGTAAGTAGTCTTTATCTATTTCATTTAGATCCTTTTCCCAAAAAAGTGATAACATGGTATGTTCTAAGTCATTCAACGTAACTCCTTCTTTCGTTATCCTTATATCTATCGGATATGCTTTACAGTACTTCATCTTCTACTTTAATTACGATATTAAATTTCTTGATTTTTAAAATGTCAGTCATGGCAAAGCCACAAAATTCGAACAGATTATGAAATGGCCAGTTAAAACAGATGTCTTTTATCATTTTTTCATCCAATCCAGCCATACTCCATGGTGTAGGTTTTTCATTACCTTCACAGCCATAAACCACTTTGCGGATAATCATATTCAAGTCGTATTTTATATTTGTGGATGTAAGGAAAAAACCACAATCAGTCAGAATATCGTTAGATCGATACTTAGGGTTGTCACAAGAACAGAGTACATGCCAAATTCGTTCTTCCTTTTCTGTCAGTACTTTTTCTGGTATCATATTATATAAGTCATTTGGAACAAACAGTTGTGGTGATATACTTATATTGCGATAAATATTGGGATGAGCTGTTTTCTCGATTAATTCATCCTGATATATTCGCCAAGCCTTGTGTATAGCTTCCGTAGTTTGTATTTCTAACAGGTTATTCATCTCGGATATTCGTTGTAGATTCTTTTCAGCATAAGTAAAATGTCTGTCCAATATATGCTTCCGGAAGTATAAATAATCCCCCAATAAGTCCGCTTTCGTATCCAAACTTAAGTATTTGTCTTCATAAATCCTTAGTATGCTGTCCTCCAGCACCTCTAATGGAAGTTGATGGAGGGTATCTAAGTCGTTCAAATAACCGTCCTTGAATATCATAGTGTATTACTTGTTATTTAGTTGTAAATCAATAGATTTATGCGAAAAACGAAGTGTGATTATTACTATTCAAATGAGTTAGTCTAACTTCTTAAAATCAAAGTCGTTTACAGAGCAACATGCTTTTTTATAATCGAAGTTATATAAGCGCATATAGGCTTCTTGTACTTCTTTAGCTCCATTGTAAAATGGAGTCGATGTATGCATCTGAGTTGTTACTGTAACTACCATTTCTGGAGTGAGAACTGTTCCGTTTACACGTTTTGTACGTTTGGGAGTGATTTGAAATACTTTTGGCATAATATTATAATTTATTATTGGTGATATTGCCTGTTGTGGCATCTTTAAAACTGTTATCGGCAAATGCTTTTTTCATATTTTCAATCTGCTTCTGGCATGACTTGGATATGCTGACTGTTTTATGGGCTATATCTACTATTTGCTGGGTTTGAAGACCTTTTGCTCCTTCTAGGAAACTTTTTTCAATAGCTTCATTGACAACAGATTCAATATCGGCACCGTTAAATCCATTGGTACTTTTAGATAATGCGGTATAGTCTATAGAGGAATCTTTCACACAAGCTCTACGTTCTTTCTTTTCTAAATGAACTTTGAAAATAGCCTTTCGCTCCTCTTCATTAGGAAGGTTTACACAAAATATTTCGTCAAATCGCCCTTTGCGTTTCAATTCAGGTGGAAGTGCATCAGCATTATTGGCTGTTGCGATGACATATACACTACTTTTCTTGTCTTGCATCCACGAAAGGAAATAGCCGAACATGCGTGTCATAGTATCATTGTCTCCTCCTACACCAGAGAATCCTTTTTCTATTTCATCTATCCAAAGGATGCAGGGAGCTGCAGCCTCGGCAATACGTATGGCCTTTCGCAGATTCGCTTCGCTTTCGCCTACATATTTACCCATCATGCTACCCATATCAAGTTTCAAGAGTGGAGATTCAAATAGAGCGGCCGAAGCTTTGGCACATAAGGACTTTCCGCAGCCGGGCATACCTACAATAAATACACCTTTAGGTATGGCCACTCCATATCTTCGAGCTTCTGCTATCTGTTTGATAACTTGTGCTTTATTGGTAAGGTATTTTTTCAGTGCATCCATACCGCCTATGCTATTCAAGTTTTCGGGAGTGTCAATCAACTCTAACAGACCGGACTTTTTTACCATTTGTTTCTTTTGTCGGAGAATCATCTCTGTATCTTCTGCACTTAAAGAGCCATTGCTACTCATAGCCATATCCAGCATACGGTCTATTTCGAAAGCTGTCATGCCCTTGAGTGAAGGCATCAGCTTTTCACGGTCTTCTTCTTTAAATTTGTTCTTGTCGTAGAAGTTTACCTCAATATGCTCGTCAATCAGGCGGTTTATTTCTTCTTCATCCGGATAGTCTATTTCTAGGAAGGAAACATATTTTTCTATTTCTTGTGGGACCCGTAATACAGAAGACACTATAATAATTGTTGTATCATATTCTCTGTCGTATAATCGCCTTTGGGACATTAATAGTAAAAGTGTCTTTATTTTAGGTTCGTCGATATAGTCTTGAATCTCTTTAAGCACTAGATATTTTTCTTTAACTGTTTCTCCATCTTCGTTGTATTTATTTTCTAAGAAACTTTCCAAAGACTGCATATTACCATTCCCTTGCATAGCTTTGGTGTGAAAATTTGTGATTCCTGTAGCAGGATTCCATTCAAACACTTTTTTGTTGGCTACAACTTGACGAATCAGTTCGTCAATGCGTACAAAATCATAGTCATGTATATAGATGATAGGCGTATTAACATCTATCATTCTTTGGAGAGAAGAGATTATTGAATTATTCATAATTATCATCAAGCATCTGATTTATTATATATGTAATTTTTATACGATTAGGTTCATTTCTTAATGATGTATGTAAATCGGATATCAACTTAGATATAAAAGGTGATTTACTTTTAATAGAGTCTAAAAGTTTTCGCCCTTCTTTTTGACAGTCAGGACAATTCTTAATATCTAAGTAGATTATACCTAATACAAGAGTATTTTCAGTATAATAGCGAAAGTTCTTATTATATCTATTTATGAAATTTACATAATCATGACGGTATTCATCATAATAATCGTCATGTACTATAATTTCAAAATTTATATATCCGTTATCACCTATGTAATAGTTATTTATTTTATTATTTGTTACAAATTTAAAAGTTTGGCACCATGTGTGCCAATTTGAAAATAAATGAATTAATTCTCTTTCTTTTTCTGTGTATTTCTCAGGATTTTTCAATTGCGGATCGCAATATTCAGAATTCCAGTTAGAATGGAGCCATGTACGAATTTTTGATTTGTCTATATCATGATAATCTTCTTTTGTATCTTTATCTATATGATGATAAGTGTTGGATGAAATATTGCTATCTCTTGGTTTATTCATATTAATGAATTGTATAGCTTTCTCGAAATGCAATTGTGCTGCTTCTTGTATGTATCTATATCCTTTTTCTTTATTTTGTTCATTATTACTGAAATACAGTATAATACCTAAAAGAAATAAAACCTCAGCATCCTTATGTGGAATCAGTTTTGTAAAAAGGTCTATCCAGTCATCTGTAGTAAATTTTGTTGCTGCTCTAGAGTGATACATCTTTTTTATATATTCAATATCATTTATTAAAAAATCTTTTAGAGAAATAGCATTATTTATGAATACTTTATTTTCTAACCAATAATATGCTAATCCTTGTAGATTTTGAATATTATTTAAAGTAACCTCTTCTTGAAAGAAAATAGTAATAAAATCGAATATATTTTGAGTACAATTAAGTGATTTGCAATTGTAATTTTGCACTTTTATAGCTAATTCGTTTTCTCCTTGTTGCTTTAACCATCTGACCAAACGTCCATCTAATAACGGTTGAATGTCTGATATATTAAAGTTCCTCTTTAAAGAATCGAGTGAAGTATGTTCCTCTCCACCTGACTTGATTCGAATCTTTACCGGCTTTGCTTTCGCAATCAGTTTCATAACTCTATGCTTTTAAGAAGTTCATTACTTTTTTTGCTACAGATTTTGCTTTTGTTACAGCTTTTTGCACTACAGGTTTGGCAATCTTAGCTAAAGTGTTTATACCTTTTCTTACTGCAATTTTTGTTCCAATTGTAATATATCTTTCCGAAGCTTTTATAATTGGAACTACCGTTGTAGCTGGAGGGTAGATTTTTGTTAATGCGAAGCATAGCTTATCAAGTACTACAGGCACTCCCTTTTCGATTATCTTGTCGGCAACGGCAATCGCTCTCACGGCTGCGCGGTCTATCAAGGCATCTGTTGCTTCTATCGAATCCAATTCGCCTGTTGCAGTCTTATAAGCAACTTTTAGTTGCGTTAATCCTTCGTCTACGGCACTGGCTATTTCTATAGGGCTACTTGGTATTTTAAAAGGTAGTAGCCCTTTTTCTTTGGCAATAACAATTGAGGTAGTGAACAGTTTCTTTAGTATTCTTTCTTTTTTGTCGTTCATCGGCAAGTCCAGAAACTCTTTAACGCATTTGAATTCGCGTATCATGGGGAATTCTTCTGCATTCAATTCATTGCCTAATAGTAATGACTGTAAAGCAGTCATTTGTGTGATTTCTTTCTCGAATTGCATACCGAACTCATTACGTCCGTAATCCTCGTTATATTCTGCGAATTTCATATTCTGTTATTCTTTAGCTGTTGTTTCTTCTATTACCTTTTCATTCGTATCCGAGATTGCTGATGCGATTTGTGCTTTCTCTTCTTCTGAACGTCCATCAGTTATGCGATCCATCTCGTTCAGCATCCAGCGTTTACGTGACCATCCGTCAGCTTTAGCCTTTTCCAATGAGTTGGCATGTTCATTGAAACTGTCAATCAATCCATTCGTCTCTTTCAGTAGATTAATCTGGTCTTCCGGCAAACTCCATTCTTTGCACTTTTCTTTAATCAATGTATCTATATCCTGTGCAGGATTGTTCTCATAAGCTTCCAGTAAGGAAGTGAGAATGTTTTCAAAAGTATGTTCCATATCTATTCCTCTATAAATCCTTGGTTCTTAAATACTCTTACAAGTTCACAAAAACGTTCATATCCTTCTTTCATGGTGAGAAAGTCCTCCATTCTTATCCAAAATGCCCATCCACCATTCTTTTCACAATTTGGCAGAAAAACATCCTCCATATTAATATTAACATGGTTTGAAAGATATTTCTTCTTATAATCATCCCATATAAGATGTTTTAAATCCTCATTAATTGTGCCTTTGCATCCATAATATATCCCATAAGATGGTTTTCTATTGTCATACTCTAGAACTAATTTGACATTTTTATTATTAGCGTATCTTAATATCTTTTCATAGAAAAAACGTTCACCATCTTCTTTTAGACCATTGCATTTATAAGATTCCCATTTCTTAATATAGTGTTGTTTTAACAATATATCATATCCATTGTTACTATTATCTCTGGTATTCATCTTTATTCTATATTGTTTTTTTCTCAAGTTCAACACTACCGTCTGGGTTAAACTTGACTTTTCTATATCCTTTTAAAAGAGCTATTCCTGCTAAAGAAAATCCTCCAATGATGGCTAATTCTGCTGTACTAATAGTCAATCCACCTGCTGTCAATCCAATAGCTGTGGCATCTGCAGCTATTGAAGTACCTCCGGTAAAAGGTATTGCCGCCAGTGAAGCAGCTGCGATTGCGATAGTGGTAATTCCTAATTTTTTCTTATTATTCTTTTTCTTCTGAACCTGTTTTTTGAGAGTTTCCGCATATGTTCCTTTTATAAGAATATGTCTCTCTTTGGCTTTTAAATCTTTTTCTAATTCTTCTTTTGAATAAACGGTTATCATATACGTGGTAATTATTGTTGATTAATTATGAGTATAATAAAATTTTTGTTCTTTCTTTTTACTCTTCTAATACCTTCATAAAATATTTGTCGAAATTAGAAATATTACTGTTCCAAACTGAAAAAGACGGGTGATAGGGATTGATTACGGCGATGGGGTGGTTTATGCCAGGCACTTGCAGATGGCAAACGTACCATTCAGTACGTTCCAATTCTGAGCGATCTATTAGGTAAGCATTCTGTTCGCGCACTCTCGAATTGAATACACATCCCCAAATCACTACAATGTGTGGTTGCAATTCGTAGAGGGTTTCATTGAAGGCTTCAAAATCACGTTCGGAGAGATCCGACGGTCGGGTATCGCGATAACGTCCTGGTTCAGCGGGCAGGATGAACTGAATATAGTTGGTAAATGCTACATAGCTCCACACCTCGGCATATTCGCGCTTCCCTACAATCGAACTTAAATAGGAAGCAAAGCGTTGATAGGTTGTCAATCCATCACTGATAGCATTGGATGGTTCATCGTGGAGGGTTGCGCCACAGGCCTGATAGGCAGGACAGATACTGTCAAACTCCGATGAATCCTTACGCTCAACATCTGTACAACGGTTGAAATAAGGACATTCCTGTTGGTCACAGTAAAAACTGGCTCCCACTACGAGTACCCGTTTGCCATAGATGCCTTTTGAGTAATTTGAACCCACAAAGGGGTTGAAAAATCTGTTTTTCATCTTTACAGTTATTTATGGAGTGTAAGCCTTTTGTTTTCCACTCCGATTATTAATCTGCTGTAAAATTAGATGGTTATTGTGGAATGTTTACTTTACGTAAAGTAGTTTTTCAGTTTTGTTTGGGCGTATTGCTCATTCTCGTGTATTTTTTTCTTGTTCCCTGAGTTTTTCGTTGTACCACGTATTTGGCTGATAAGGGTTTTCAGATTTGCCTCGCCTACAAGTAAACCGTCCTGATTGAGCAGGACGTTGCCGATAGCTTTCCAGGGTATGGATCTTTTTTTATAAATTTTTCGCTTCATGAGTTCACCAAAATAGGCTTCGACCAGAAAGGCGAATCTTGTAGGAGATTCGTTGATGCTCCATGCCATCTCGTACAAGTAGTTACGGCTAAGCAGATGCTCTGTCTGACACCAATTAAAGAAGCGAAGCACTTCATCTTTGATATTTTCTGCTTTGCCATTCTCGCCGATATTCTCAAATGCTTTCTCTGTGCAGGGGAAATAAGGTTTCTTGACTGTTTTTTTCCTTGGTATGGGATTGTACCAGTCTATCTTGCCGGCAAAATAGGTTTCGTAAATCCTGCGGATAATCTTGACTGCACGGAAAGCCACTTCTACAATATCTTCGTCTTCGCTCAACGATATCCAGAATGGCCAATAAGTATTGTCATTCACATTATCGGTTTGCCGGAAAAGCATGTTAAAGTATGGATTGTCAAACGTATTGCCAAGTACTTGTGCGGCTATGGGGCGAATAACAGCCCATTCTCGGTCGAAACTTTCTTTGTGTTCGTCGATAGTACCTCTAAGTACTACCCCGAATGCTCCATAATAGATACCTTCAGAAGGCGCGTCTGTGCAGTATTCAATGTTGAATGTATAAGCACGGCATCCGTCTTTCGAAATAAGCGGTGCTCCGTATTTGTACATCATGTGTACAGGCATTTGCTTGTCTCTTACCGTATCATCACGATGAAGTAATGGATTTCCTTCTTTATCTTCTGCAATATTATCCAAACTGCAGGAACCATCTAAGAGCTGCATTTTTGTAATGTATTTTCCAGATGCGATATAATTCATATTGTCATTGGTAAGCTTCTTCATATCCATCTATTTTATAAACTATAACTAAGATACATTATTTTATGGTATGGTTAATAATTTAATATTAGAAAATTAGTAATAGTAAATGTTTGTAGAACATGACGATTATAATACTTTATCAATAAAAATTATTATAAAATAGAATCATTCTTCATTTATTTTTTTCTCCCCAAATACTTTGTCAAAATAATCACCATCCCAATTTCCACGATGGTAATCAGTCCGCAGTAGGCAATAATCTTTGGGATTAATCTGGAGTGCAAAGGTTCTGCATTTTCTATTATATGATGCAAAAAAAGAAAAAGGCAAGCAACAGAAATTTTTAGGAAGAATAATCAGCTGATGATAAATAGTCAGATATTTTTTCGGCAGGAAAGTGGAATGTAATAAAAATTTCTGTCGTGCAGATTCATATCCACAAAACCCCGTGTGAGGTTTCTACATTTGCGGAAACCTCACACGGGGTTGCTTATATCTTATCAGCTGGCAGCGCGCAGCTGGTTGAACAAGTCCTTCTGTTTTTCGGTCAGGGAGGTCGGGATATTGATGTGGTACGATACAATCATATCGCCGAACTGGCCGGTCTGTTTGTACACCGGGAATCCTTTTCCTCTCAAACGGACCTTCGTGTCGTTCTGTGTATCCGGTTTTACTTTCAGTTTGACCATTCCGTCCATGGTTTTCACCTGTACCTCTCCACCCAGTACGGCAGTGTACAAGTCGATATTGACGTGGGTGTAGAGGTCATCTCCCTTACGTTCGAAGGTATCATCCTTATCGATGACAAAGGTGATGTACAAGTCTCCGTTTTCTCCTCCGTTCATGGCTTTCTGGCCGTAGCCTTTCAGACGGATGGTCTGTCCGTCGGCCACTCCTGCCGGCACAGTGATACGGATATTTTCACCGTTGATGCTGAAAGTCTGCTTGTGGGTGACGTAGGCTTCATTGAGCGACAAGTGCATCTGTGCTTCTATATCCTGTCCCCTCGACATGGTGTGGTATCCTCCTCGTCCACCTCTTCCGTGCCCGAAAAGCTGTTCGAAGAAGTCGGAGAAGCCGCTTGCTCCTGTTCCTCCAAATCCTTCCGTAAATTCACCGTCGTTCATGGAGTACCAGTAGCCGGAGCCACCGTGCTGTTGCTGTGCCCTGCTGTATGCCTCACGTTCCTGTTTAAACTCATCGGCATGTTTCCAGTGTTCGCCATATTCGTCGTATTTCTTACGCTTTTCGGGATCGCTCAATACTTCGTTGGCTTCATTCACTTGCTGGAACTTTCCTTCTGCCGACGGGTCATCCTTGTTCAGGTCAGGATGATATTTCTTGGCCAGCTTCCGGTATGCCTGCTTGATTTCATCCTGAGTGGCATTACGGTCTACTCCCAAAATCTTATAGTAATCAATAAATGCCATATATCAATCGTTTTAAGTTAGTTCCAAAATAAAAACTCTCGCCCACAATGGATGCAGACGAGAGTTTTCCGTTATTTGTGATGATTAATGTATTTCAATCACACGATTAATTTTTGCTTTTTCTTCCTGAGAATACTTTGGCAGCTCAATAGTCAATACACCATTTGCTACATTGGCAGTAATCTTTTCCTTATCGACATTGTCGGGCAAGTAAAGTGACTGCTGGAACTTGGTGTAAGAGAACTCACGTCGTAAGTATTTTTTGTTTTCCTTGTCTTCGTTTTCAACTTTCTTTTCCATGGAGATGACCAGTTCGTTTTCATCACCCAAGTGGATATTGAAATCCTCTTTAGTCATTCCCGGAACGGCTACTTCTACTTTGTAATCCTTGTCGCTTTCCACCACATTGATTGCAGGTGCGGTAGCGTTTGCTTTTTCCATCCAGTTGTTATCGAAGAAGTCATTAAAGATACTTGGTAACCAGTTCTGATTGTAATATTTTCTAGTCGGCATCATAGTTGTAATCTCCTATTTTTTAGTTGTTAATCAATTTTGTTTCTGAACCCGAACCCTTTTGAAATTCAAGTTCACTTACTCTTTTGCAAACAGTGTACCACAAATCTTGAATGGAGGTTGTTGTAACTTCCATTTTTAATGTAATACCTTTATTTTAAACCTTCTATGCCGATTTTTAAACCTTTACAAACTATATTAGCTGTCTGATGGAATGGGTTGTAACAAATTGTCACTTTAAATTTAAATTGTAAAGACAGAAAGTCTTATTCTGTGACATATTGTCATTTATTCACTCTTTGAGTGCCGTAATCTGATGGAATGTGAAGACAGGCGCTTTTCCAGCATCGGTGCGGGAATGATGGATAAAGTCGGGTACGAGGTAGGGAGCAATGGTGGGCAGAATACCGATACGCAGGTTACCGTTCATGCTGTCCGTTTCGTCGGCTACTACCTCCTTTATGCATTGGGTTTCATTCAGTACAATCTGTGCCTGGCGGATGATTTTTTCACCGATGCGGGTAGGGGTGATATTTTTCCGGTCGCGGTTGAATATCTTGACATCAAGTTCTTCTTCCAGCTTTTGAATCATCGCACTGAGGGTAGGCTGTGTCACGCCACACGCCTCGGCTGCAAGTACAAAGTGGCGGTACTTGTCCAGTGCCACGATATATTCCATCTGTTGTAACGTCATGGTTCAATAGATATTATCAATACAAAGATAAATAAAATCTGTTGTGCCCTTGCGTATTTCCCTCTACATTTGCATCAGAAATAAACAAAAAAGGTGTTGACAATGAAAAGATTATTTCGTAATTGGGGTGTTCTCCGGGTGATACGCCTCCTTTCGGAAGCTGTGTTTGCCGCTTATAGTATCTATGCCTCAGACTCCCTGATGATAGTATTGGGCGGGTTGTTGATGCTGATGGCCATGGTGAACTGGTCCTGCTGTGCGGCAGGAGGATGTGACATCTCGTCTGGGAACAAAGCATTGTATAAGGATTTTGTGAAACCTTATCAGGCAACAAAGGAAAGTAAGTAAAAATTTAAAAACAGAAGAATATGAGTGCAGTACATTTAACCAAAGCAGATTTTTTGACAAGAGTAGCAAACTATGAAGCAAATCCGAACGAATGGAAATTTCTGGGTGAGCGTCCGGCCTTGATTGATTTTTATGCCACCTGGTGTGGTCCGTGCAAGATGCTGGCTCCGGTATTGGATGAGTTGGCCGATGAATATGCCGGACAGGTAGACATCTATAAAAAAGGAGAGCCTTACAGCTCTCCTTTTTTTATGGCTTCCATGATGTTGGCCGGAGCACGTTCGGCCAGCAATTCTTTTTTCATATAATCCATGTAAGGGGCTACGTGCTGGAAGAACTGATGGTAGCCTTTGCATAAATAGTTCAGTCCAGGTTCACCATCGGCTGTGCGGGAGAATCGGTTTTTCGGGCATTCACCGTTGCAGGCAAAGAGGAACTCACATTCCTTGCACTGGCGCGGGAGGTAGTCTTGTTTCATTTGCCCGAACTTCATCTGGCGTTCGCTGTACATCATTTCTACCAGTGTCTTTTCATGAATGTTGCCCAGCTTGTATTCCGGAAATACAAAGTGATCGCAGGAATATACGTCGCCGTTGAATTCCATGACGCCGGCATGTCCGCAAGTCTTGGCCATGGTGCAGACACCCGGCTGCGCACCTACCCAGTTGGCCAGGGTGGAGTCGAACAACTGGATGAAGAAATTACCTACATCCTGGCGTACCCATTCGTCAAACAAGATGCAGAGGAAGTTGCCCCATTGTTCCGGTGATACGGAGAAGTCGGCTAATCTTTCGTCTTCCTGTAGCGGACTGGCCAGATGACGGCCGTCGGCATGGGGGCTGATACGCTCTACAATCGGGGTAAACTGGATGTAGTGGCAGTCAATTTCCTTGAAGAAATGATAGAAGTCCAGCGGATAGTCTGCGTTGAAGTCATTCACTACGGCCAGAGCGTTCCATTCTACCCCGTGTTTCTTCAGCAAGTGAATGCCTTGCATTACCTTGGTGAATGACGGGCGTCCCTGACGGTTCTTGCGGTATTCATCATGGAACTCCTGTGGTCCGTCGATGGACACGCCTACCAGCCAGTTGTTCTTTTTGAAGAATTCGCACCACTCATCCGTCAGCAAGGTACCGTTGGTCTGGATACAGTTGTCGATGGTACGTCCTCCGGCATATTTCTGTTGCAGTTCCATCACTCGCTTGTAGAAGCTGAGCGGACGCATCAGAGTCTCTCCGCCGTGCCAGGTAAAGAGCACCTGCGGCATGGTCTGTGAGCCGATGTATTCGCGGATAAATTTCTCTAACAGCTCGTCGCTCATCACATGCTTGGAGATGTCTTTATATAAGTTGGCCTTTTCCAGGTAGTAACAATAGTCGCAAGCTAAGTTGCAGACTGCCCCTACGGGTTTTGTCATCACATATAGCGGACGGGCAAAAGGCGCAATGGTTTGATTCATGGTATCGTGGTTTAAGTAAGTATTCAAGTTATTTTTCGTTTTCTTCGGAAAGATGTGCTAATAGTCCTTCGCAGGCATCTTCCAGGATGTCGAGCACATTCTCGAAGCCTTGAGCTCCTCCATAATAGGGATCAGGCACATAGTCGATTACCTTGGTACGGCAGAAATCGGTCATGCGGTGAATCTTCTGTTCACTTTCCACGTCGGGCGCTTTGTCGCGCAGGGCATCGATGTTGCGGTCGTCCATACCTAAAATCCAGTTGAAGTGATAGAAATCTTCCGTGCGTACCGGACGCGAGCGGTGGGTCAGCTGGTAACCTCTGCGGCTGGCGTGAGCCCGCATACGTTCATCGGGCAGTTCTCCTTCGTGGAAACCGCTGATGCCTGCGGAATCAATTTCAAACTCTTTTTCTCTTCCTGCCCGGCGCACCAGCGTACGCATGATTTCTTCGGCAGAAGAGGAACGGCAGATGTTGCCGAGACAGACGAATAATATTCTTTGTTTCATCATTTATCAAGGTGTAAATACTGTTTAAAACGTGCTACATCCGTATTCAGGATGAGGCTTTCGGGAAACTCGGTTTCCTTGACCAGCTCCAGGGCATGGTCGTAAGTCGCAATGTCGAATGAGATGTGTGCATCACTTCCCAGGATGACAGGCACCTCATATTGTTTGCAGAGACGGAGTATCTCTAAGTTGTTGGGCCGTGCTTCCACTTTGTTGCGGCAAGGCTTCAAGGAACTATTGTTGATTTCCAGCAAGGTGTGATGGGCTTTGGCGGCCTGCACAATCGGTTCAAAAAGCAACTTGGCCGTACCATCCCCCGGATGGCTGATGATGTGGGTGTAAGGATTTTCGATGGCTTTAATCATTCCTTGCGTATTTTCTTCGGGAGTTCCCGGTGTGTAGCACAAGGAATGAATACCTGCGATTCGCAAATCCAGCAAGTTCATGTGGAATTCATCTAGGTCGAGTGTGCCTTGCGTGTCAAGGATATTGATTTCCGCCCCAAGCAGGAGCTCGATGCCGTACATCTGCCGCGGTACCACGTGTAGGTTGCGAAAGTAAATCAGGTGACAGCTTCCGGGAATTCCCGGTGTATGTTCCGTGATGCCGAGCAACTTCAGGCCTTTGTCGGCTGCTGCCCGTACCATTTCCTGCAGACTGCTGAAAGCGTGTCCGCTGGCAATGGTGTGCGTATGTACATCTAATTCTATCTTCATGTGTATAGGGTTTAGGTAGGGTCTACATCATAATATACCATCAGTGAGCGGAAGCGCTCATCTTCTATGAGGGTGCGCTGTACCTGTGTCAGGTAGCGGCGTACCTTGCTCATGGAAGCTTCCTGCTCTATCTTGATGACAATCTTCCGGATGAAAAGCGATTGTATCCGTGCCACGGGTGGTTTGTCCGGACCTAATATCCGTTCGCCCATGCCTTGTCGCAGGTGAGCGGCCATCAGGTCGGCTGCCTGATTCAGGATGTCTTCCTTGCGGTGCTTCAAATATACATAAATCAGCCGGTAGAAGGGTGGGTATTTGAATAGGCTGCGTTCTTCCATCTGTTCCTGATATAAACGGGCATAATCGTTGGCCATAATCTGATGAATAAGCGGATTCTCCGGCGACTTCGTCTGAAGCACCACCAGCCCTTGCTTGTTCTTTCGTCCGGCTCTTCCGGCTACCTGTGCCATGAGCTGGAACGCCCGTTCGTACGAGCGGAAATCAGGATAATTCATCATCGAGTCGGCGTTCAGAATACCGACCACACTGACACGGTCGAAGTCCAGTCCTTTGGAAATCATCTGCGTGCCAATCAGAATATCCGTTTTCCCCTCTTCAAAGTCGTTGATGATACGCTCGTAGGCCGTGCGGGTACGGGTGGTATCCAAGTCCATTCGGGCCACTTTGGCTTCCGGAAAAATCTGCTTGATGTCGTCTTCAATTTTTTCTGTGCCGAATCCGCGGTTCATAAGCTCCACTTCTCCACAAGCCGGACAGGCTGTAGGCACGGCGTAGGTATAGCCGCAATAGTGACACGTCAGCTGATGAAGCCCCTTGTGATAGGTCAGGCTCACATCGCAGTTCTTGCAGCGCGGTACCCATCCGCAGGTGCGGCATTCAATCATCGGGGCAAAACCCCGTCGGTTTTGGAACAAGATGACTTGTTCTTTCTGCTCCAAAGCTTCCCGTATTTTCTGTAACAAAAGCGGAGAGAACTGTGCCGTCATCCGTTTTTTACGTGCCAGTTCCTTGATGTCCACTAACTCAATGTGTGGCAACTGAATCTGCTGATGGCGTTCGGTCAGTTCTACCAGACCGTATTTCCCGTTGCGGGCGTGGTAATAACTCTCCAGGCTGGGCGTGGCCGTACCTAACAGGGTTTTGGCACCGTACATGGAAGCCAGCATGATGGCGGCATTCCGTGCATGATAGCGTGGGGCAGGGTCCTGCTGCTTGTAGCTCGTTTCATGTTCCTCGTCCACGATGACCAGTCCCAGTCGCCGGAACGGAAGGAATACCGAGGAACGGACTCCCAATATTACGTCATAACCTTGTTCGGTCAGTTGCTTTTGCCAGATTTCCACCCGTTCCGCATCCGGAAACTTGGAGTGATATACTCCTAAGCGTTTACCGAATACCCGTCGTAATCGTTCGGTAATCTGGGTCGTCAGGGCAATTTCCGGAAGAAGGTAAAGTACCTGCTTTCCGGCTTTCAACACTTCTTCTATCAGATGGATATAGATTTCTGTCTTTCCGCTGGCCGTTACGCCATGGAGCAGGCATACGTTCTTAGTCTGGAAGGAAGTCAGGATTTCATAAAAAGCCCGTTGCTGTGCGGGGCTCAGGGTGTGTAGCGGAACTGTTTCCGCATGCTCTCCCGTAAGTCGGCCAATCTCATGCAAGTACGTCTCCAGTATTTGTTTGTCTACTAAGTTCTTGAAGACGGATTGCGTCTGTCCGGAGGCATCGAGCAACTCCTTCTTGCTGACTTCCCGGATATTTTTCCCTTCGGTGTTCCATCCCGACAATTCAAGGTATTTCATCAGGATGGCCTGTTGCTTGGGGGCTCGTGCTAGTAAATCAAACTGAATGTGCAGGTGATGTTCGTTCTGCAACACTTCTGTCAGTCGTACCCGTACTTCCGTACGCGGTTTATAGCTTCGTTTGATTTCTTCCTTGATGCAGATAGCCTCTTTCTCCAGCAGCGATTTGATGACTGGCAACAAATTCTTCATGCCGCTGGCCTTTTCTAGTTGCGTAACGCATTGCTCTGGGTCGGCACTGAGCAAGTCCAGAATACGCTGTTCCCGTGGAGGGAGTGGTTCCGAAGCCGCAAAGTCCGGATTGTATTCCACCAGTGTTTCGCTTTCCAGTTTCATGCCCGAAGGAAGGGCTGCCTTGTACACGTCTCCCAACGTGCAGAGGTAATAGTCGGCCAGCCATTTCCAGAAAGAAAACTGTTGTCCTAACAAAACCGGGCGTGAGTCGAGCACTTCCGAGATGTCTTTGGTTTCATACGCCTCCGGAGCCGTTTCGTGTACCTTGGTAACAATGGCTGTATAAAACTTTTTAGGTCCGAAAGGTACGATGACCCGGCAGCCAGGCTGTATGCTCGCTTCCATACCTTCCGGAAGCGAATACGTGTACTGGCTGGCAATGGGCAGGGGTACTATGACATCCACGAATTTTTTCATACTGCAAAGTTACAAAAAGCCCCTCACATAGCTGGTTCCCTCCTGAAACTTTTATAGATTTGTACCTGCTGTTTTTAATCTTTAATTCAAAATGAAAATTTACAATATTGGAATCATCGGATGTGGTAGTATTGCGGCAAAGATGGCGGCCACGCTTGGAGGAATGAAAGGAGTGAAACGCTATGCCGTGGCTTCGCGCACGGTAGAGAAGGCAAAGGCTTTTGCCGAGAAATGGCAGTTTACGAAGGCTTACGGGAGTTATGAAGAGCTGGCTTCCGATGCGGAAGTAGATTTGATTTATATTGCCACTCCTCATGCCATGCACTATGACAATGCCCGTTTGTGTATTGAGAAAGGCAAGCCGGTGCTGTGTGAGAAGGCTTTTACGGCCAATGCCCGTCAGGCAGCCGACCTGCTGAAACTGGCTGAAGAGAAGAAAGTATTTCTGACCGAAGCTATCTGGACCCGTTACATGCCACTTTCGTTGAAGATTCGTGAGCTATTAGAAGACGGAGTGATCGGTACACCTCATATCTTATCGGCCAATTTAGGGTATGTAATTGACCGGAAGGAACGTATCTTGCGTCCGGAACTGGCAGGCGGCGCCTTGCTCGATTTGGGTGTGTACCTGCTCAACTTTGCTGCCATGTATTTCGGGAAGGAAGTAGCTTCCATGCATTCCGTCTGTCAGAAAACGGATACGGGAGTGGATGCGCAAGAAAATATTACATTGCTGTTTAAGGATGGCAAGATGGCTGCCTTGCAGGCAAGCATTCATGCCGCTACCGACCGTATGGGAATCATTTCAGGTGATAAAGGTCATTTGATAGTGGAAAACATCAATAATCCGCAGTCGGTAAAAGTGCTGGATACGAATTATCAGACTGTAGCCGTGTATGATGCCCCGCAGCAGATTACAGGTTATGAATATCAGGTGTATGCTTCACTGGAAGCAATTGAGAAAGGCTGGCTGGAATCACCTTACATGCCGCATGCCGAGACACTCCGCATCATGCAGCAGATGGATGCACTTCGCCGGGAATGGGGAGTGGTGTATCCTTGCGATAACGAATAACGGCTTGTATGATAAAAAGGAAACCTCCTTTCAAAGTGAATATTCTATATCACCTGAAAGGAGGTTTTTTTATGGTTTTCTATGTGTTTTTAGAATAGATAAGCAACAGAAACTTGCCAAGTATTTTGTTTGAAACCGATAGTGGCCAAATCTTCTATGTCATCATCATGTATTTTTCCATTGTCTTTTAGAGCGAAGTTGTAGGTGGCACCTACCTGCAAATGGCCAAGGAGTTTTAAACCTGCACCGACATTGAAGCTAGTCGTATTTTTCTTGAATTCGCATACTTCATCGAACCAGCGGTCGCCTACATTGAATCCAAACTGAGGACCTACAGCTACGTATGCACCTACCAGGCTACTGAATCCGACAGTCCATCTCAGGTTGATAGGAATTTCAATGCTCTTCTTTGTAGAAGTTCCTTTTTCTGAGTCTACGCCGAACTGGTTGTATAATACAGAACCGTCAATACCTAATCCCAAAAGTGGCAATGTGAATTCTGCAGTCGGACCCACAAAGAATCCAGCTCTGTTGTCTTTACTAACTATATTCTCAGAAAGATGCAGTTTGGAAACGTTCAAACCTGCTTTTACTCCAAATTTTATTTGGGCTTGTGCCGGAATGGCAAGTGCCAGACAGGCAATTACCATCAGTGTAGATAATAACTTCTTCATATCTTGTTTCGTTTAGAGTTTCTGCAAAGGTAGATATTAATTGGAAATAAAAAAGAGGGTATTAGCAGAAAAGTGTAATTTATATTGGAATATTTATTATTAGACAAAAAGGACTTTTAGGTTTTCTGTGGCGGAACTGTATGTTTCTCATGGCAGAGCCCTATGTTTCCCATAAGAAAAACATAGGGCTTCGCGGTGAGAAACGTAAAAGATAAGGATTTCTTTGTTGATTAATTCTTTGTCCTTATTATTGGAGAGAGTCTGTTTTTTTAATTCCCAAACCGTGAGGTATCTACTTCCTTCACTTCTTTTTTCTTGTAGCCACCAAAACGATAACTGAACGAAAGGGTAATGCTCTGCATGTAGCTTTTGGTATTCATGTCGAGATGTTGCGCACCGTTCCGGACTTTTGTTTTGGGATTCATCGTATTGAATAGGTCACGTCCTTTCAGTTGAAGCATGGCTTTGTCTTTGGCAAAGGTATAGCGCAGGGCTGCATCTACGAAGGCCACTGGCTGAATGTCGTAACTGCCTTGTATGGATTTTGTTTGTCCGAAAGCGGTAACCTCCATTTTCAGGTTGGGCTGGCGGCATAGCTGGAAGGTATGTGTCCAGTGTCCTACGCCGACCCATTGCTTCTGATTGAAAGGTGCATCGTAATATACACTGGCCTTGTCGTGTTTCAAGGTAGCCTGTAGGGTGAGACGGCTGTCCCACCAGCTTCCTGCCTTGAAAGGGAGAATGGCCGTGAAAGAAAGGTCCTGAGCGTAATCCCAGTTCTGCCAGTTGTAGATGGCTTTCAGACGGTTGGAATCTAGGTAGACGGTCTGCATGAAGTAGTCGGGTGTATAGCTGTAACTTGCCTGGAAGATGTATTTACTTTTCAGGATGTAAGTCAGATCGACGTTGTAATCGGTGTAGGGACGAAGGAATGGGTTTCCCAAACTTTCGTTGTAACCGTTCAGATAGCTGGTGGCTCCGCTCAAAGTCCAGTAATCGGGATAGGTCTTGTCAGAACTGAAAGACAACTGGAGAATGTGTGAGGCAGACGGCATGTAGTTCAACTGGAGAGTGGGGTAGACAGCCCATTTCCGGTAATCCTGCATCTGGTAGTATTCCAATGTGGCAGAGGCACTCAGGGTCCATTGGGAATTGAACGCCTTGTCGAATCCGGCGTAGACGTTATAGGTGTATTCACGGATACGGCTGTGCAGGTTGTTGCCTTGCATTTCCGGCAAATCATAGTTTTGGGTGTTCCGGTTGTTGACGTAGGTAAAAGAAGTTCCGTAGGTCAATGTCCAGTCTTGTGGCAGTGTGTGATGCTGGTCGGCATAGATTTTCCAGCGGTCAATGTGCTGGTCGGAACAGCTTATGAAGCGGGTTTCTACCTTTTCCGGACTTCGGTCGAAGAAGTTTTGCGTATCGGTCGAGGTAAAATACGTGTAGTCGGCTCCTGCCTGAAATCCGAATCCGGAGGTATAATACAATGCGGCATTGTGCATCTGATGGTGAGCCTGGGAATGATTGAATGATTCGGAAATATTCCCGTTGGAATGGCTGTCGCCGGTTTTGTCCGGACTGAACTGGGTGGTATAGGACAAGTTCAGCGAGTTGTCTTTATCAAATTTATACGTCCCTCCGGCGCGCAGGGTGTGCGTCAGGCTACGTCCTTCATTGTCCGTCACCTGATTCACATCATATACCTGCTCCTTTACCGTATGCCGGGCGATGAAATCAATGTAGCCACGAGTATAGTTGCTTTGAAGATTGTACATGAAATCAAGGTCAATTTTAGGAGAAGTATAGGCCAGTGTGACGCCTCCGTTGCCCCCGGCTTCCTTCTGCTGTTTATATTCACCGTTGACTTCTCCTTGCAAGCCTCCTTCGCCGGGTTTATATCCTTTCAGTACGAGGTTGATAGCCGCACCGCGCACGTGGTACTGCGGAGGAGCGCTGTACATCACTTCCGCTTTTTCCACACGCGAGGCCGGCATACCCTTTAAGAGAGTGATGAGTTGTTCGTAGGTCATGGACGAGGGACGTCCGTTCAGCAGCAGGCTGACTCCGCCTGCTCCGGCCAGTGTCAGTATATCGTTCTGTTCGATAACACCCGGAAGTTGTTTGAGGGCTTCGTACGCATTGGTGACCAGCCGCTGGGAGGTCAGCTGCGGCATGTCATAGGTCAGACGGCTGCCTTCCACGGTGACCAGCGGGCGTTCGCCTTGTACCACGACTTCCTGAAGGGCGTAGTCTTTCGGTTGCAGTGTAAACGTGCCGGCATCGGTCCCTGTGCCTTCTTTCTCCTGCGGTTCATATAGCAGGTGTTGGAACAGCAGGCGGTAGCGCGCCGGCTGGTGGTTCAGCAGGAAAGTACCGTCAGCATTTGTAATGGTAGCTTCTACAAATATGGAATCGGGTGTCTGGAGCACGACCGTAGCCCCGTCAATAGGCTGACGGGAAGGGTCGGTAACTTTACCTGTGATGGTTTGTGCGGTGGCTGTTCCGAGCATCGTACCGAGCAGTAACAAGATGCTCACTAAAAAATACTTTTTCATATCGTTCGTGTCTTTATCTTTCATTATCTTTGACACTGCAAAACTAAAAAGCCCGTTTCGCTTTTTGGGTTAAGGCAAGGTTAACGCAACGTTAACGGCTTTCATTTACGTGAAGAATATACGCTTATGAAGATGAAACATATTCGCTGGATTGCGGTAGTGGGACTGATTGCGATTGTCGAACTACAGTATGTCTGGCTGGTCAACACTTACAAGCTGACCCGTGAGAACGTCATGCGGCAGAGCCATGAGCTTTTTAAAGATGCAGCACTTCAGGAGGCTTTTGATCGGATAAGTCTTTGGAAACAATTGTATGGAAAGAAGGATTCTACCTACACTTATCAATTTAAGTTTGAGGCGGATGTGGTGGACAGCGATACGGTGCAGATTGAGGAGACTCCGGAAACGCGTCAGTATATCGAATCGGCTGTGTTTATCGCCATACAGGAAGGGGTATCGAATACGTTCAAGATGGATGTGTCCTTGCATAATTTGGATTCTATTTATGCTCACATGCTGGATTCGGTTGGTATCTCGGCCAAGGTGTCGACTTGTATGACGGATTCGCTAGGTAATGTATTGCGGGCATCTTCTCCACAGGCAAAACTGGAAGGACAAAAATACTTGAGAACAAGGCTGGTGCCTATTAATAAGGCATATACTCGCTATCTGCAAGGGGTGATTCTGAATCCTTACTGGGTGATTTTCCAGCGTATGACTCTGTTGCTGATTGCCACGGTGCTGATTATGGTACTGGTCATTATCTGTATTGTGTATCAGATTCGTGTCATTATCCGGCAGGATAAGATAGCCAAGATGAGGGAGGACTTTTCGTATGCCATGATTCACGATATGAAGACTCCACTGAGTTCCATCCTGATGGGAACGGAGATTCTGGAAAGCGGACGTCTGGACGGACAGCCGGAAAAGAAGGACCGTTATTTTCGTATTGTGAAAGAGGAAGGAGAGCATCTGCTGGCGTTGACCAACAAGGTGCTGACGCTTTCCAAGCTGGAGAATCATGCATTGAAGTTGCAGCAAGCGGATTGTTTGCTGCAGCCGATTTTGGAGGACTTGGCGGAGAAGTACAAGGCAAAAACTACCAAGCAGGTTGCGTTTGTATGGGACTTGCAGGAAGATGTGGTTTGGGCAGATGAGGAATTTCTGAAAGAAGCGCTCAGTAATTTGATAGACAATGCATTGAAATATTCGGGCGAAGCAGTGGAAATCACATTCCTTTCGGAACGGAAAGCGGATGGAACGGTCTGTGTAACGGTGGCCGATAATGGTTTCGGTATTCCGTTGAAAGACCAGCGGAAGATTTTTGAGAAATACGAACGGGCGGCAGCCAGTGAACGCAGTCGTTCCGGTGGAGCATCTGGTTTCGGACTGGGACTGAATTATGTGCTTCGGATTATGGAGGCGCACGGCGGACGGGTCACGCTGGAAAGTATAGAGGGGGAATACAGTCGGTTTACCTTGGTTTTTCCTCCGGAGAGTGCCCTGGAAAATAAAAAAGAGGAACAATGAAATGGAAGAGATAATCAAATTGTTGTTGGTGGAAGATGACGCGAATCTGTGTTATATCATTCAGGGTGGTCTGGAGGATATGATTGGAGGGTATCAGGTGCTGACGGCATCCAATGGCGAGGAAGGATTGGCCGTTTGGAAGGCACAGCAGCCGGATGTCATCGTAGCCGACATTGAGATGCCGGTAATGGACGGATATGAGATGGTACGGCGTATCCGGGAACAGGATGAGTATGTGCCCATCTTGTTTACTTCCGGGCGTGTGTCACCGAAAGATGTAGTGAAAGGTTATGAACTGGGTGTGAATAACTATGTCAAAAAGCCATTTCTGGCCGAGGAATTGCATGCGCATATCACGGCATTACTGAAACTGACGCGAGGGGTATCGGCGCAGAAAGAAGTCCGGGAGGTACCCATCGGGAAACTGTTCTCGTTTGATACGGTGCGTGGCGTATGGAAGCAGAAAGGGGGAGAAGAACGGATGCTGACGGTGCGGGAAGCCGATTTGCTTCGTATGTTGTGTGAACACAAGGGACAGGTCGTGCGGCGGGAAGTCATCTTGTCGCGTCTATGGAATACGGAGGAAGATTATTTTGCTTCGCGCAGTTTGGATGTATTCGTGTCTCGCTTGCGCAAACTGTTAGCGGCCGATGATACGGTGGAACTGAAGACCGTGAAAGGAGTAGGTTTGATGTTGGAAGAAAAAGTATAATTTAAAATACAAAACGAATATGCAATATTTTAAAAGTGATTACATGGAAGGAGCGCATCCGCTGATTCTGGAGCGCTTGTGTCAGACGAATATGGAGAAAACTTCAGGCTATGGCACGGATGAGTATTGTGCATCGGCTCGCCGGAAAATTGCAGAAGCTTGCGGATGCCCGCAGGCAGAAGTACATTTTATGGTGGGAGGTACACAGACCAATTCCACGGTCATTACGGCCTTGCTTCGTCCGTATGAGGGAGTGATTGCAGCAGAAACGGGTCACATCAACCAGCATGAAGCTGGGGCGGTGGAAGCAGGAGGACATAAAGTGCTGGCTTTGCCTCACCATGAAGGAAAGTTGGATGCGGAAGAAGTAGACCGTTATGTGACGGCTTTCTACCAGGACCCGAGCTGGGATCACATGGTGGCTCCAGGAATGGTGTATATATCGCATCCTACAGAATACGGCACACTTTATACGCTGGATGAATTGAAGGCTTTGTCTGCCGTGTGCCGTAAGCATAAGATTCCGTTGTTCCTCGACGGGGCTCGTCTGGGTTACGGACTGGCGGCACGGGATACGGATGTGACTTTGAAAGACATCGCTTCCTTGTGTGATATTTTCTATATTGGCGGAACCAAGGTTGGAGCCTTGTTTGGTGAGGCAGTCGTAATTCCTCAGTCCGGACTGATTCGTCAGTTTGATACGATTATCAAGCAGCGGGGCGTGTTGTTGGCCAAGGGGCGTCTGTTAGGTTTGCAGTTTGATACCTTGTTTACGGATGGCTTGTACTTGAAAATTGCCCGTCACGCCATTGATATGGCTGACCGGATTGTGGAAGGACTGAAAGCAAACGGTTATACATTCTACATTCGTCCGCAGAGCAACCAGTTGTTTGTACAGCTTGAAAACAGCTTGTACGAGAAACTGGCACAGCGTATCGGCTTTGAGGTGTGGGAGAAACGGGCTGACGGTACGACAGTGGTACGTATCGCGACCAGTTGGGCTACACGTGAAGAAGATGTGGCTGAATTGCTGGAAGAGTTGAAAAACAAGTAATCTTAGGCAAAGATAAAAAGGAACAGCCTCGCAACATTTACGGAATTAAATGCCGTAAACCTTGCGAGGCTGTTTTTTATTTCTCGGTTTCTTCCTCTTTGAACCAGGAAGCATACATCAGATACCCGTTGGCAATCTTCTGATTCAGTTCCTTGCTCTGTGTAGGGTCAACTTTCTTGATAAACTTGGCGGGTACGCCGCCCCAAAGCGTATGTGGTTCAATGACGGTATTGGCAAGTACCAGTGCGCCGGCAGCTACGATGGCTCCTTCACCTACTACGGCATGGTCGAGCAGGGTAGACCCCATTCCAATCAGGGCATTGTCGTGCACACAAGCTCCGTGAAGTGTCACGTTGTGGCCGATGGATACGTCATTGCCTATTTCTACGGTTGATTTCTCATATAATGTATGAAGTACGGTACCGTCCTGAATGTTCACACGGTCGCCGATACGGATGGAGTTTACATCTCCCCGAAGTACTGCATTGAACCATACGCTGCAATCCTTTCCCATTACTACATCGCCGATGATGGTGGCATTGTCGGCTAGATAACAATTTTCACCGATTTGAGGAGTAAACCCTCTTACTGATTTGATAAGTGCCATAGGTAAATCATTTTTAAGAGGGGCTAAGTTAGCGGATTTTTCTGAATATCAAAGAAGCTCCAGAATTCTTTTTTCCCGTTTCAGGTCCTCTATGTTTTTATCGGGAGAGACTAGCATCATGCTTTTGATTACGTCTCCAGTGTGGCAGGTATAGTCATAGTAGTCAGCTTCTTCCGGAGTCAGCTCTTCTTTAGGAATGACTTTGGTAGGCTTCGGACTTTTGGAAGCACCTTATAATGTAGCTGCCATGTTTGTCAACGGACTTTCATTAGGTTGTACGTGGGGAGTGATTTTCAGTTTTATCGAAGGACGGAAGGTGACGGACATCTTGGCCAGTCTGTTCGGGGTGAGCATGGTGTTCAGCTCGGGAGTTGCAAAAAGCTTTGGCTTGTTTGCCATGAATGAAATGCAGATAGACCAATTCTGGATGCCGGCAGTAATCGGAG
>ERZ791743.767-NODE-767-length-25099-cov-18.007746_pt1 | contig 25099 bp, 18 predicted proteins | sample MGYA00509952_ERZ791743 | MGnify/ENA primary metagenome ERZ791743 (study PRJEB30046, sample SAMN00792040) | human gut metagenome | study: EMG produced TPA metagenomics assembly of the A metagenome-wide association study of gut microbiota in type 2...
AGAGCACGTGATTTGTAATCTCGGGGTCGTTGGTTCGAATCCGACAAGAGGCTCTAGAAATAGTGTTTCAAGAAAATAATTGAACTGTACTGCCAAAGTTAGTATTTTTCTTTGTCGGTGCAGTTTGATTTTTTGTTATATCTTCTAAAAATCACCTTATTTTATCGTATGAAGGTCGTTCTTGTGGATATTCCTATTTTGCTTATATTCAAAAACAGAATCCAAGTATAAGAAGAAACTTACAACTGAATTCTGTTTTTGTTAATACAAAATATAGAGCAGTAGCTTGAACTGATTTTGATGATGTCTTTATCTTGCAGAATTTAGCCTTTTATAAATTTCATTTGCGTAGAAAACATCATGTAGGCCTAATCCTATGTTGTAGGATAAAATTCGCTCTTGGTCGTTTACTCTTCCTGGAGTATTCTTGTATAGAACATCAGAAATCTCAGCAAAAGACTTGAACTGGGAAAAATACTTGAAACCTCTTACATGGTTGGTGTCGTCTGCGAAAATCTTATCAAATACTAAGTCGCAATTCTGGAATCCCCGTGTATGTACAGGAACGACAAGAATTCCGGGTGAAAACAGGGATGTGTCCTCTGCAATTACTCCGGAAGCATCTGTTATGCATGAAATTAACACATCTGTACCTTCGATTAAATCTGCTATACTTTCGGCTATTTCAAAATTCACATTGGGATACCCTTCAAAATCTTTGATAAACAATTCTGCTTGATTCTTATATTTGAAAAGTCTTACAGTGAATTTCTCATGGCTAAACATGGATAGCATGCATTTCATCGTTGCGCGGGCTGTGTTTCCTAATCCGATGAATGAGTACACACTGGCTGTTGACTTACGGAATGTTTTAATGGCTAATGTAGCGACAGCACCCGTTCTCATGGAGGTAATCCAGTCTGTTTCTACAATAGCTTTCAGGAGTCCGCTTTCCGTATCAAACAACATTAAATCACTTTTCAGTGATGGTTTCCTTCCTTTAACCCTGGACACCACTTTCACGCCAAAAGCCTTATATTGGGGAGGCAACAGACAGGGCATTGTAGTTATGAAATCATTGCCTGTAGGGTGTACAGAAACCTTTGCCGGCAATTGGGAGTCATATTTGAGTGCAAATGCTTTCTCTACCCATTTTATGCATTCTGTGGGTTGGATATTAAGTTGGAGAATTTCCTCTTCGGTAATGAATCTCATTTGGTGTGTACTTTATCAATTGTTTGAAATGTAGTTGATTATATCAGCATGAATATATATTGCAACATTTAAATATGCCATGAGGCAAGCTTTTGTACGCGACCTTGTTTTCTCGTGTTCAAAATGTATGTAATATGTTCGATACAAATGTAATAAAATATACTTAATATAGGAAATAAGAATCAGCTTTTCAATAAGAGAAAAAGGATGGCACATAGAGTATTTTCTTATGCCATCCTTTGCTGTTTTTGTTTATTTCATTTCACTATGCGAAATAAGACATTATATGCTTAGTTAATTTTTATATTTATCTTGTTATGCTAAACTCCGGTTCTGTTATCAACTGCATCTTTTTATTAAGTCATTTTTGGGGTATATGACATTTTATTTTAGGCCGTGAATCCTTTATTCGGGGAGCAGATATTTGTTACCGGTTGTCTGAATAATAGTTTTTTTGGCTTGTTGGGTTAATCCTGGGCGCAATGGAGTACTTCCGAGCCCCTCTGGGGTTCGGGTGAAATGTCCATTTTTTTCCGGTTTGATGGTCATGTCGTTGAATTTGACAATGAGGTATTCTCCCAACTGTTTCCATTCCTTCATCATCAGTTCTGCGCAATCTATGGTGTAGGTCGTCAGATAGGCAATGGCTTGTTGAGGCTCCTGGCGGTATAGAGAAGCGGCTTCTTTCTCAATCTCTGCCTGCTGGTTGAGATAGCGTGTTTCCAAACTGTCGCGTTGAGCCTCTAAGCTTGGGAACAACTGGGAATAGCGTGGATAGGTCATGTTGGCCACCCAATTGCAAACCCAAAAGGCGGATTTCCAGGAGAAAGTCACGGGGTCACCATATTCACCTGTGTAACATGAGGGGGCTGTGGTGGCACTACAATATACTGGGGTATAGGCAATCATGTTAGGGTCATCGTTACCAAACCACAATACTCCACCAATAGCGTTGGGCAGGTAATCACGCATTTGTGCAACGACGGTGTAACCCGACTGCTGCGTGGAAATGGGGCGCTCATTAAAATATTTTTTTCCGTCATGTTCCCAAACCAAAGGTGTGGGACGGTAGGGCATATCATAGAGTCCGGCTCCAGCATCATTGGTGATCTCGAAGGGGGTTCCTTCGTAGTGGTCCCGATTGCTCATCATGACATCGTGCAAAGAAAGTTTACGCTTGGGCTTGAAATAGAGGGGCATCACTTCAGCTTTCCCGATGTGATGGCCGTCTGCATAGTCAAGGTATTTTTCCATTCCGTCAACCCAACGGTTAAAGAAGCTCCATGCTCGTGTTTCGCAGAAGCGGATAGCGGAAAAGTCGGCTGGCGCATAAGCATCGGCAAAGGAAAAGTCTTTGTCTTCTCCTTCAAAATATCCTTTTTTCCGTGCAAATTTAATGACGTCTTTTGAGTAAATAACGTTTTCTTTGTCATTTAAGTCGAACTGATGGATACGGCTTTGGTTGGCATGAACAGCTATGCAATCATCTGGGATGCGCACAGCTACCCATACGGCTCCTTCCTTTTGGTTGCCCTTACCAATCATTTCAAGAATCCATATTTCGTTTGGGTCGGCAATGGAAAAACTTTCTCCACTGCTGGCGTAGCCATACTTTTCAACCAGATCGGTCATAACCTTAATGGCTTCGCGGGCGGTTTTAGCCCGTTGCATGCCGAGAGCCATGAGGCTGACGTAGTCAATGCCCTTGCCGCCGCCGTCTAATTCCGGGCGTCCTCCAAAGGTGGTTTCTGTGATGGCCAGCTGGTGCTCGTTGATATTTCCCATTACGGCGTATGTTTCTTCGGCTTCAGGGATTTGTCCTAAATACACATTGGTGTCACCGTCGTATATAAGTCGGATACTGCCCTTGGGATGTTTGGCCGCGGGGTAATAGCGTAATCTGCCGAACATGCCATAATCATCTGCATTGTAGGTGATAAAGGTAGAACCATCTGTTGAGGCCTTTTTGCCTACAAGAAAACTGGTACAAGCATCGGCCTGTTGAGGAAGGTTGGAAATTAATGCGACTGCCAGGAGCCAGGCCATGGCCCCGGCTTTTTTGAATATTGTGTTCATTGATTGATTGTGTATATATGGAAAAATCCCCGTTCAAAAAGGACGGGGGAAGTTCGTTTCAGTATATAAATTTTTGAATTCTAAACTGCTTTGAAGGACATGTCCAGGCCTTTGACTGAATGTGTCAGTGCTCCTACTGAAATGTAGTCGACACCGCACTCTGCGTAATCGCGGATGGTGTCGAATGTGATGCCGCCGCTTGACTCTGTTTCCATCTTATGGTCAATCAATTTCACAGCTTCACGGGTATCTGCAACGGAGAAATTGTCGAACATAATTCGGTCTGCCCCTCCATGTTGAAGCACCTGGCGGATTTCTTCAAATGTTCTAACTTCGATCTCAACCTTGAGATGAAGTCCCTTTTCTTTTTGGTATTGGGCACACCGATCAAGAGCATTGACGATGCCACCGGCAAAATCAATGTGATTATCTTTCAAAAGAATCATGTCAAACAGTCCAATTCTGTGATTGACCCCACCTCCGATTTTTACTGCTTCTTTTTCAAGCATTCGCATGCCCGGAGTCGTTTTCCGTGTATCCAGAATCTTGGTATTGGTACCTTTAAGACGCTCTACGTATTTTGCAGTCATTGTCGCAATGCCACTCATGCGCTGCATTACATTCAGCATTAACCGTTCTGTTTGAAGTAAACTCCTTACCTTGCCCGAAACAATCATGGCAATGTCACCGGGCTTTACGTGAGTCCCATCTTCGATTAGGACTTCGATTTGCATCGCGGGGTCAAAGCGGTGAAAGATTTCTTTTGCGATGCGTATCCCAGCCAATATGCCTTCTTCCTTAATGAGGAGTTTGGATTTTCCTTGAGCATCTTCGGGGATACAGCAAAGGGTGGTATGGTCACCGTCACCGATATCTTCCGAGAAAGCGAGATCGATTAATTGGTCATTGAGTTCGTCTACTGTATACATATTCTGTAATTATTGTTTGAGGTTGATTGCAAATTTACTACTTTATTTTCATTTTATTAAAAAAGAGTGTCGGGTATTCTTGAGTAGAATGGGTAAAAGTTGAGGCCGGAAGTTCTTTGAGGTCATAAGCGGATCTTGTTGCCATTGTTCGTTACCATAAAGAAAATACCTATCTCCTGTGAAAATAAGGAGAGCTGGGCTGGTTCTTTTCGCTTAGTCACCACAATGGGGCTAAGGCTTGTCAACTTGTCAGTACTTTTGAAAAAACAGTTAGTACGATAGAATTTTCTCTCAGTAGTTTTGAAAAAACTCTCAGTAGTTTTGTTGTAAGTGAATAAAGCAGGAAACAAAAGGTAGGAAGGAAACAAATTTGTCTTCTTCCTACCTGCTGCTTCTTTACGGAGCCTTTTTTCTCTTGTCTTACATCCAGTATGACAAACAGAGGGCTCTTATCTAAAGACTAAGTCGTGTTCCGGATACGATAATAGATCAGTTCACTTATTTTTGTTTGGGGTCGCCTAATTCTACGGTGAAACTTCTGTTGAGGCCGCTTTGTGTTTTAGCGCGAATCCAGAGTACTCTTTCTGTGGACATGTTTGCGGCTCTCAAGGCTTCTTCCCAATCCGAAACACTATTCATCTTTTTATCATTAACTTGCATGATAATGATTCCCTTGGTGATACCGGCTGCTTTTAATTTGCCATCACGAATAGCTGAAACGACCAGGCCATAGGGGAGGTTTAATTCGTATTTTTCGGCTTCCGTCAATGGGCGTAGGGCAGCCCCCATTTGGTCATTGTCAATTTTTTCAATGGTTGATGTGGTGCCCTGCTGATTGCGCAGTACAAGTGTAATCGTATTCTTCTTTTTGTTTCTCAAGTAAGTAATTTCTACCTTATCTCCCGGTCGATGAGCTGCAATCATTTCAGAAAGTTCACCAAACTTTTCGATTTTCTTCCCATCAATTTCGGTGATAACGTCGCCTGGACGTAGTCCACCCGCAGCGGCAGAACCTTCGCTTTCTGTTTCGGCAATATAAATACCATTGACGGTGCCTAAATCAACAGGGGTGCCTTTCTCTTTTTGAGCATCAATATAGTTGGATACGTCGGTTCCGGAAATTCCAAGCACAGCCCGTTGTACTGTACCATATTGCTTCAAATCCTCTACGACCTTGTTCATAATCGTTGTGGGTATGGCAAATCCATATCCGGAATATGAACCTGTTTGTGAGTAGAGCATGGCATTGATGCCGACGAGTTCGCCTTGTGCATTGACTAATGCACCTCCGGAATTACCCGGGTTGATTGCTGCGTCTGTCTGTATAAAGGACTCAATGCTGTTACGACTGGCACCTAGGGTTCTGGCTTTCGCACTGACGATACCGGCGGTGACAGTGGAAGTTAGGCTGAACGGGTTTCCTATGGCCAAGACCCATTCTCCCAATTTCAACTTGTCGGAATCACCAATTTTGATGGCAGGGAGGTTCTTACCCTCAATTTTAATGAGCGCCAAATCGGTCTTGGGATCGGTACCAATAATTCTTCCCTTTAACTCTCTATTATCATTGAGTTTTACCATCAATTCATCAGCGTTGGCCACAACATGGTTGTTTGTTACAATATATCCGTCAGAAGATAGAATAACGCCGGAGCCTGCACTGTGCTGCTTGGGGGTTTCTATTTGTTGTGGTTGCCTGTTTCGGCCTCTATTTCCAAAAAAGTCATTGAAAAAGTCCTCGAAAGGGTCATAATAGTTTATGTACTCGGTTTTACCGTTTGTTGTCACTTTGATGTAGACAACAGAATTGACTGCTTTCTCGGCTGCGTAGGTTAAGTCTACCCGGTCAGTGCTTTGCTCTGTCCGTTCAGTGCTTTGTGCTAAAACAATGGGTACCGTGCTACCCAAACAGAAGGCCAAGGCTAAAAGGCCCAATACTTTTGTTTTCATATTATTTTAACTTGCGATTAATGTTAGTTTTTTGTTAGAGCAAATTTAGTAAATCTCTTATTTAAGGAAAAATGTTTACCTTGCTAAATGGGGTAAAACTTGCCTTCTTTAACATTGACACAGGTCCTGTTAACACGGATTTTATTTTGAAAACCTGTTGTTTACATTTGTTGGGTTTTCCATACAGACGGATTTGGGCACGTGATATGATATTCCTCACCCAAACAAGTTTACGGTGAAGGTAGAAACTCGGTAGGAATGCTTGAAACGCGGGTAAACAAGGATGACGTAGTAGGAATATTTTGATTTGAGCGCTCTTGGAAAATCGGGTATCTTTCGTGTTTGGGTCTGATTAATTTTATCTGACAGCAATAACCCTTTCGCCTAAAATCTGTGCAAATTGTTTCTCAATTTCACTATATTCCTTGTATTCTGTCATAATCTGCATGCACTTATCCGGATTGTTAATGATGTCCGGATTCTTGAGCTGAGCAAGAAGAGTGTTCATCCTTTCTTTGATAATTGCGTATTTAAAGTCATGCAAAAGCCTGGGGATTAACTCATTCAGTCGCTTTTCATCGGGTATGAAGTCCTGTGCCTGATTCTTGCTTAAAACATACTTGTCTTCTCCAAGTGAAGCTGCTAATTGGCTGATATCTGCATCGGGGTGAGTAAGAAAGTATTGTAGTGATGTCTTGTCGGATTTTTCCGTCAAAAGGCATGCTTCCTGCAGAATCTTTTCATAAAGTGGTGTACTTAATTGTAATTCGTCTTCCTTCAAGTCGTTGGCAATATAATTGGCTACACTGACCGTGGGAGCTTCCATTTCGTTGTATCCGTTTTGCTCACTATCTTCGCTGGAGTTCATAGCAAGATGGCCGTATCGGATGATGGCACTGACAATGAGTTTTTCTTCCTCTTTGATTCTGTCTGAATTACTGGTTACACTGATTGCGGATGGAGCGTTCAGTTCAGAAACGGAGGATTCTTCCGAGTCTGCATCTTGCGTATCTTTTGTACTTTTTTCTTTCTGGGCTTGGCGCATTCTTTTTGCGATTTCCGCAATGATGAGTTGTTCGCTTACACCTAAAAGAGTGGCGCATTCCTTTGCATACATTTGGCGAACAATTCCATCTGGGATTGTGGAAATACTCCCTACGATATCTTGTATCAGTTCAGCTCTTTTTATGGGGTCATCTCCACATTCATGCAGCAACAGATTTGTCTTGAATTTAATAAAATCAATTTGGTGTGATTCTATGTATTCCTGGAAGTCCTGTGCGCTTAATTTTCGGGAAAAACTGTCGGGATCGTCCCCATCAGGCAATAACAATACTTTAACGTTCATGCTCTCTGCGAGCAGCATATCAATACCGCGCAGACTGGCTTTTATGCCGGCGTTATCTCCATCATAGAGAACTGTAATGTTATTGGTAAAGCGGTGCAGCAGATGGATTTGGCCTTCCGTTAGCGAAGTTCCCGAAGATGCTACAACATTTTCAATACCATTTTGATGCATGGAAATGACATCGGTATAACCTTCGACAAGAAAACATCTGTTCTGTTTTACGATGGCATGCTTGGCAAAATAGAGACCATAAAGTTCGTGACTTTTACTATAAATTTCAGATTCTGGGGAGTTGACGTATTTTGCTACTTTTTTATCGGATGTTAGAATTCGTCCGCCGAAAGCTACAACTTTGCCGGATATCGTATGTACGGGGAAGATGACGCGGCCGTAGTATCTGTCCATCAGGCGCCCATCATTGGATTTATAGCACAAACCTGTTTTTTCCAGATATAAAGGATTGAATCCCTGAGCAATTGCAGCTTTAGCCATTGCATCCCTTTCTTGCAGAGAAAAGCCGAGCTGGAATTTCTTGATAATGTCATCGCGGAACCCTCTTTTCCGAAAATACGACATTCCGAGGGCTATTCCGTCTGCGTGATTGTGAAGAATGGAAGAAAAATAATCGCGTGCCCATTCGTTGAGGACAAACATGCTTTCGCGTAGGGAGGCATTTTTCTTTTCTTCTTCGGTAGCTTCTTTTTCATGCACCTCAATGCCATATTTTTTTGCCAGCCACCTCAATGCTTCAGGATAGGTCATCTGCTCGTGTTCCATGATGAAGTGGACGGCATTACCGCCTTTACCACATGAGAAGCATTTGCACAGTTGTTTGGCAGGTGAAACGACAAAACTTGGCGTTTTTTCATCATGGAATGGACATAGGCCTTTATAATTGACACCGGCTTTTCGCAATGTAACGAATTCTTTCACCACATCAACAATATCGGTGGCATTCATGATTTTATCAATAGTCCCTCTGTCAATCATTTTTGTGCGTTGGCTGATAGTTGTAAGTCGTAAGTCGTTGGGTGCTCTTGTTCCTTTTACGGTAGCGTTTTTGTTATTGTTTGATGTCAAACAAATAGGTGATTTTGGCGGTTATGGTTCCGTTGTTGGAACGGGAAAAAACGTCCTTTTTCCCGTTCTTGAAAATATCTGAAAGTCCATAATAATATCTTGCATCTAACATGAAGTGCCCGATCTTGGTGTTTAATTCAATGCCAGCGCCACCAGTTATGCCATAATCAAATTTATTGTCGATGGGCATATTGTATTGTGCGAACATGTTGTTGGGCCGATCAGGATTTCCTTCCGCATCTGTAGTCCAGACCTCGCTGCGTTCAGAATTCTCCTTTATGCAAAAACCGACTTGTGGCCCGGCAAGGACATAAAACATTGCACCTTTTTTTTCATATCCCCAGCCGAGGCGTGCCAACATGGGAATTTGTATGTATGAGAGATTCCTTTGGTAGGTATCTGGCAATTCTTCGCTGTTGCTGTTCAGTACATTCTCTTTCCAACCAAGTTGATTGTAATTCAACTCTAATTGTAATGCACATAGGGCGTTGAAATATTTTTCACTGGTGAATCGCATCGTAGCCCCGAAGGTTGGCCCTATATGCATGAATTGCTTAATCGTCGGATCAAATCCTATGCTGTTGAGACTGATACCACCATTTACACCAATGGCTATCGTATTTCTACGCTCACCAACTTGCCCATATACGTGGTGTGCAAACAATAGTAGGAAACATATAAAATAGGTTCTCAACTTCATAGCTTTTCCTGCTTTTATTTTTCTGAAATTTTTTCAATATTATTATCTGGACGGTAATGGATAAACCACATACTCGAATTGATATATCCACCATTGGAAGATATCTTTCTGAATGAGATATCGCTTTGCAGAAGAGGCAAATTCTGGTGTTGCTTATTGAAATCTTCTCCATATGTGGCAAGCCCATGAATGAACGTTAAACCCGTATCATAACCTAGCAAATACATGCGTGGAGTCGTGTCGAGTATTTTTTCATGGAACCATTCTGTGTATTTGTGTTGTAAATTTCGGAGTTCTTCTGACCATGTGTTATTGAATGCGTTTGTGAACAGATAGGTATCGGCCATGTGCATTTCAGGCAAGTGGGTTTGACTGAATTTCTGCCATTCTGGGTAGCCGAAGAGGGATACTTCTGTTTTAGGAAACAATTTCTTGAAATTTACAATTTTGGAAATTATATTTTTGAAATCCTCGTCGGTGGAACCATTGGCTATAAAAATTGTACGCTTTTCTTTACTGCATGCAGCCAAAATTTGTGACTGGTTCATGTCAGACGAGAGCTCAGCTGTAGAAACTTTGTTTTCAGAGAGACGACGCTGCAGATACTCTACGAATTTTTTTTCATTTCCATTAGGGGAATTAACGAATACCGCCTTGATGTCTTTTCCGAAATTTTTGAGGAACAGGTCTGACGCGAACAGATATTTCTCTGTTTCAGGAGCATTTAACAGATATATGTAGGGATTCTCGTATACCTGGTTCGCTTTGGATGAAAAAGGTATCAGAGTCTTGATTTGTTTACTTCTTGAATATAAATGAACAGCATTGAAATGATCGAAATATAGGGGGCCAATAATCAGTTGAGTTCTTTTCTTATTGACTTCATCAAGGACAGGATAAATGGACGACTGTGCTTCTGGCTCCTCGTAAGCGTGAATCTTGATGGTGTGCCCTTCATTTTTTAAATGCTCGGCTGCCATTAATAACCCTCTATAAAATTCCGTACAGCGTTTGCCTCCGATATCTGTGGAAGAGAATGGCAGTATAATTGTAATGTCTACGGGATATTTTGCTGTGACTTGTTTTTTTTCTTCTTGCTTTATCTGTTGTTTTGAAGAGGTCGGAAAGGGAATGTTGATTTTACTTCCTTTTTCTAGTTGATATCCTGGACGATACATTTCGGGATTGGCGTTTTTTAGCTCAGTCATCGAAATGTTGTATTCTTTAGCAATACTCCATAATGTTTCCTTACGTTTAACCTTATGGGTTGTTCGCAGGTTGGGTGTATTACCTTGTATGGCAACTATTGGAATGTTTAACGTGTCCGCAATTTTTAATGTATTTAATTTGGACGCAGGATTGTATTGCTTAATTTGGTCGACGGTGACTCCGTAATTGACGGAAATTCTATATAGCGTTTCCCCCTTTTGTATGATATGTTGTTTAACTTGTATCTGTCCTAGTGCATTCGTGCAGACGAAGAGGACGGACGCTAAGATGAAGTTTTGTAATTTGCTAACTGTGATATTCATAAGGGATTTCGTTTTAGGCATTGCAAAAATACAAAAATATACGAAGAACTAAGAGCGATTATCCAAAAGAAATGCGTACTTTTGGAACAAATTAAGAACGGTTTTTTATGAGAATATTGCGTTTCCTCGTTTTTTGTTTTTTAGTGCAAAGTGCCGCTGGTTTCACATGCAGTGCGCAGAGAAACAGAACCAAGAAGAAGGAAAAAGAAGAAAAGGTGTCAGTTGATTCTCTGATGAGGAACTATCGTTATCAAAGAGCGGTGGAGGTGTTGGAAGGAGAAATTGAAAAGGCAACAAAGAAAAAAGAACCTGTTGATTCTTTGGAGTTATTGTTGGACAAGGCACGCTCTGCGTCGGTTATGTTGAGTGGCACAGAGAAGGTACGTTTTATAGACAGCATGGTCGTAAATAAGCGTGACTTTATCAATGCTTATCGCATCTCGTCTGATTGTGGTACATTGTCTCCGGCAAAATCTGTGTTGCCTAAAAATATACTGCAGAAATATCCGTATGGAGAAACCGCATATCGAAACGAATTGAGTGATAGAATCTATTTCGGCGTGTTTGGAAAAAATCGTAATGAGAATGGTCTCTATGTGACGGAAAGGGTAGGAGATAACTGGGGTGAACCGAAAATGTTGCGAGGTGTGGCCGGAAACGGTAATAAGCAGGATTATCCGTATATGCTTTCGGATGGAGTGACATTATATTTTTCAGAAGAAAGTGAAGATGGGTTAGGAGGCTATGATATATATGTAACGCGTTATAGTTCGGAACGTGGCGGTTTTCTGAAGCCAGAAAACATAGGCATGCCTTTTAATAGTCCTGCCAACGATTATCTATATGTAATAGACGAAAGTAATAAAATTGGATGGTTTGCAACAGATCGGAATCAACCGGAAGATAAAGTATGTATATACATTTTTGAGCCCAATAATACGCGAGAAGTTTATGATGCTGTCGCTGTGGGTGAAGATTGGGTAAGGAATGCTGCTATGCTTGCTTCAATAAAGCCATTGTTATTGGACAAGGTTTCTATGCAAAAGGCACAAGCCAGGTTGCAAAAAGTCTTGTCAGAACCAGCCATTCGTAATGTTGGCGCTCAAGTCAGATATATAATAAATGACGAAATTGTATATACTTCGCCATTGCAATTCAAAAAGCAGGATGCGCAGAATTTAGCCTTGGAATGGTCAAAAGAAAGGTCTTCTTTGCTTTCTGCAGAAGAAAAGTTGGAGCAGCTACGACGTGAGTATAAACATCAGGAAGCGACCGCTGAACAAAAGAAAGAGATTTTGGAACAAGAGCGACTTGTCAATGTTTTGCGGGAAAAGGTATCAGCTTTGGCTAAGCGTATGAGAAATGCAGAATTATCAAAGTAGTGTGGCTATGGAGTGTGTCACAAAGTAGCGGTTTTTGCTTATTATTTAGGGTTATTCAGGAGGTACCCGACAAAAATTTATGGCATATGAAGATGATAGGCTATGATCTCTTTATATGCCATATTTCATTGCCATTAGAACGGTAATCTCCTTTTTATTCCATTTCATCTCTACATCGTTCTCCAATGGGGCTGCCATACAATGATGTACAGTCTTGATGGCTCTGGTCTATAGTCAATCCGCATGTAAGAATATGGACAAATTCCATTCGTAGCGATTTTTGAGAGTGAAAGTCTGTTTGCTTGTATATGTGCGGAGTGTATACAGAAGGCAGGATGGCAGTCTTTACTTTCGTAAATCCTAAAGTACTTATAGAAAATTCTATCAGTACTTTAGGATGTTTTGTCAGTAGGACTGTGAAGCCGAGATGCGGCAATACAATTATTGCTCTATGGACATTCTTATGATTAAAATGAAAAGAATCCGCCTTCAAAAAATGTTTTGTGGCGGATTCTTTACGGTTATTATTGGGAGAGCTATCTCTTAATGTGGAGGGCCCTCTGTCTAATCGGGGCGTCGAGAAAATTATGCCTGGAAACGTTTGCTGGCTCGTAGTAGATGCCGCATCATGCTGATTAATTCTTGTGTTTCCTGCAACGTGTTCAGGTATAGTAGGGACGTCCTAATGTTTTCATCGCCTTGCTGTATCCGATCTTGCTGACGGTGGCGCATTTGCGAAAGTCTGGCTTTTAGGGCATTACCATCAACAAGTAATATGTCTGCCTGAGTAAAGTCTCCAGAACGAACAGAGTTTTCAATTTGCTCCAAATAATGGTCGATATCCGTCCTTAAACTGTTTAACTCTTCTGCGTAGGTTGTTGGCAACGGATTGAAATTGTTGTCTACATGCTCTTCACACGGTTCCAGCATTCGTTTTAAGCAGTAAATAATTTGAGAACAACTGTTGCAGCCTAGATGGAACCAAGTATTTTTTTCTACGGCTTGAAGATATTCAATTTTCCTCATTCCGAGGATTTCCTTACGCCGATATCGTTTCCATACACTTTTTTGATTAGAAATGATGTCGTCTACCTGCCGTAATTGTTTAATGTTTTCAGACACCAATCCTTCGATAATGTTTCGGTAGGTTTTTCGCGTAAACTCAATCATGTCGCTTTGAGTTTGGCTGACGTGTTTTTTAAGCATTATCCAAGTTTGTGCTTTGTCCGTGCATCTTACAAGTTGTCTGAATAAGGTATCAACATTTTCGGCTTGTGCTTGTTGCTTCTTAAATTTACGGTTGTTGTTAATCAATACTGCTGCTAATATACATACAACGATTGCCATAGCAATACCTCCACCTAAATGATTCAGCGTGGTAATTGCAAAACTCATGATAAATGCGGCACCTGCAGTAATAAACCAGCCGCCAATTACAGTAATAACACCGGTTATGCGGTATACCGCGGTTTCTCGTCCCCAGGCACGGTCAGCCAAGGATGTACCCATAGCAACCATGAATGCGACATACGTTGTAGAAAGAGGTAATTGGAAACTTGTACCGACTACGATCAGTAGACCTGCTAAAACTAAGTTGACGGCTGCTCGGACCTGGTCAAAAGCAGCTCCCTCTTCGAGAACAATTCCGTCGGAATCAAATCTGGTATTAATCCAATTTTTTACGGATCGCGGGACATAGCGATTAATGATACTGGTCGTATTTAATACGCTTCTTACAGTTTTTCTAGCAAGTTTTGAGGAACTGAAGACTTCTTCACTATCGTCTTTGCGTGATAAATTGACGGTGGTTTCAACAACTTTTTGTGCCTTTCGTGATGTGGAAATGGCTATCGTCATGATGATGCCTGCTAATACTAGAAAAAGTTGTTTGTGTGGGAGAGTCGAGGGCCCTGCCAATACATTCATATAATAGGTATTGGCACTTTGTCCGTTTCCGTTTGCGGTGAAGTCTAAATATGATTCTAAGCCAGCTAGGGGCGTTCCAATAAAGTTGACCAAATCATTTCCTGCAAACGCCATTGCGAGAGAGAATGTCCCAAACAATACGATTAATCTAAAAATATTTGCCTTCAGAAGATGTAAGATCTCCATCATGATGGTAAAGGAAATGATGGAAATAACTATGATATATAGATTATTATCAGCAATCCACTCGGGAGTCCATCCTATTATCTGTAGAAGTTGCGAGTTTTTCATACCGCTAACTAGGAGAAAATAGAATATAGAGGTAACGGATAACCCGCCAAATATAGCAATGGACCAACGCAGGTGTTTTTGATAATTAAAGGTAAAAATAATACGAGTGATCCACATCACGAGAAAACCAAAAACGAAGGCTATCGCTACAGACATAAAGATGGCGATGATAACGGAGAGAGCCTTATCTGTATTAATGAGTTCAGCATAGGTTACGCCGCCAGCCAGAACTTTCGACATTGCTAATGCGGAACTACCTCCCAAGAGGCCGAACACCATAGAAACGGTGGTGGAGGTTGGCATACCTAGCGTATTGAAAATGTCGAGAAGAATTACATCTGTGGCTGCTACGCCAAGGAAAATGCACATGACATCGTCTAATGTATAGTAAACGGGATTTAGTATGCCATGGCGAGCAATATCCATCATTCCACTACTTGTTGACGCGCCAACAAAGATACCGACGGCGGCCACAATTAGCACAGTTCTGAATTTTGCTGCTTTTGCTCCTATTGCTGGACTAAGAAAATTTACTGCATCATTCGCAACCCCTACAGAAAGGTCGAAAGTCGCTAGTATAAAAAGGAATATTAAGATTCCAAAGTAGAAAAAATCCATAAATGTTAGATTGTTTTTGCAAAGATAAGATATTCTTAAAGTTCTACATAATGTTTTTTTGTTTTTTTACGTCTTTCTGAATGTAGGAGATTTGTGACCTATGCTATTGTCATGGGGGGTGTGTAATTATATTGTCTATGTTGTAAATGTTAGATTTACAGAATTTTATATAATGAAATGAGCCAGTATAAATGATGTTATTGTGTTTTTGTAATCGTATATGTACATCTAGCCATTATGTGGTACTTGGTAGGAAATAGTGTTTTATTTTAACGGGCTTTTATGAGTTGCAGTAATTTTTCTTCAAATAAAATATGTTGCCCGGTTTGGTGAGTCGACGTATGATTTAATCTTGTGTATCAATGAGCTATTTTATTAGAGGACGTTCATCTTCTTCTAAACATCATGGAATAGTGGCAATAAAAAGAATGCCTTGTTGGGCATATTCCAAAGTATTTCCTTACTTTTGCATAAATCATATCAGTCGCTAAATATGAAACAGAATCTAGTTACCATTGCAAACCTTTCAAAAGAAAAAATTGAGTATCTAATTGAAATGGCGTGTGAGTTTGAAAAACATCCCAATCGGAAAATTTTAGATGGTAAGATTGTCGCAACTCTGTTCTTCGAACCGTCAACTCGAACCCGTTTATCTTTTGAAACGGCAGCCAATCGTTTAGGAGCCAAAGTTATTGGATTTACAGATCCCAAGGTAACGAGTTCCACGAAGGGTGAAACTTTGAAAGATACAATAATGATGGTATCCAATTATGCAGATGTAATCGTTATGAGGCATTTTCTTGAAGGAGCAGCAAGATATGCAAGCGAGGTGTCACCGGTACCGGTCATAAATGCTGGCGATGGAGCTAATCAACATCCTACTCAGACTTTGCTGGATCTTTATTCCATATATAAGACCCAAGGCACTTTGGAAAATCTCGATATATATTTAGTCGGAGATTTGAAATATGGACGTACAGTGCATTCCTTGCTGATGGCTATGAGGCACTTTAATCCAACGTTTCATTTTATAGCTCCAAGCGAATTGAAAATGCCTGATGAGTATAAGGAATATTGTGCAGAGCATGGTATTAAATATACAGAAACAGAACAATTTAATGAGGATGTCATTAGTGGCGCAGACATTCTCTATATGACGCGAGTACAGCGTGAGCGTTTTACTGATTTAATGGAATATGAACGAGTCAAGAATGTTTATATCCTAAAAGCTTCCATGTTGAAAAATGCACGCAGTAATATGAAAATATTACATCCGCTTCCTCGAGTAAATGAGATCGCATATGATGTAGACGACAATGTTCATGCTTATTATTTTGAACAGGCACGGAATGGCTTGTATGCGCGAGAAGCTATTATATGTGACGTTTTGGGGATTACTTTGGATGAGATAAAGAATAATTAAGATTTTTCAATCTGAGCAATAATGCAGATTTTGACCACTAATTGAAAACACTTATGAAAAGAGATCATTTAATGGTGGCAGCAATAGAAAATGGAACTGTCATTGACCATATACCCAGCTCTAAACTTTTTGACGTAGTGAATCTGTTGCATCTTTCGGAGATTCATAATTCATCTATAATGATGGGATATAATTTGAAGAGTAATAAGTTTCATCATAAAAGTATCATAAAAGTAGAAAACCGCTTTTTTACAGATGCGGAGTTGAATTCGCTTTCGGTCATAGCGCCGAATGTTACGTTATGTACGATAAAAGACTATGAAGTTGTTGAAAAAAGGAAGGTGAGTCTGCCCAAGGAGATACGTGGAGTGATATGTTGCGGAAATCCCAAATGTATCACAAATAATGAACCAATGGATACGATTTTTCACGTGACTGATTCTGAGAAAGGTATTGTTCGGTGTCATTATTGCGAAAAGGAACAATCTTTGGAACAGGTAAAATTGGTGGACAAACAGTAATTTTGTAATTGTGAACCGTGTTACTTAAAGAAATATATTATGAAAAGGGATTCAGAAATCTTTGATTTAATAGAACAGGAAAGGCAGAGGCAAATTCGTGGTATTGAGTTAATAGCTTCTGAAAATTTTGTCAGTGAGCAGGTGATGCAGGCAATGGGGTCATGTTTGACGAACAAATATGCTGAAGGCTATCCGGCTAAACGATATTACGGAGGATGTGAAATCGTCGATAAGACAGAAACGCTTGCAATAAAACGAGTCTGTGAACTATTTGATGCGGAATATGCTAATGTACAGCCTCATTCAGGGGCGCAGGCAAATGCTGCTGTGCTGTTGGCAGTATTGAAGCCGGGCGATACTTTTATGGGATTGAACCTGGAACATGGTGGCCATTTGTCACATGGTTCAAAAGTAAATATCTCAGGAATCTTATATAATCCGATAGGCTATAATCTAAATCAGCAAACGGGTTTGGTGGATTATGACGAGATGGAGAAGTTAGCGCTTGCTCACAAGCCCAAATTGATTATTGGTGGTGGCTCAGCATATAGCAGAGAATGGGATTATGAGAGAATGCGTGAAATTGCGGATAAAGTAGGAGCCATATTCATGGTAGATATGGCGCATCCTGCCGGGTTGATTGCGGCCGGATTGCTGAAAAATCCTGTAAAATATGCGCATATTGTAACTTCAACCACACACAAAACATTGCGTGGCCCACGAGGAGGAATAATTCTTATGGGAAAAGATTTTGAGAATCCATGGGGATTAAAAACGCCCAAGGGGCAGCCTAAAATGATGAGCCAAATTTTAAATAGTGCAGTATTTCCCGGTACGCAAGGAGGGCCATTGGAGCATGTTATTGCAGCAAAAGCTGTAGCTTTTGGGGAGGCTCTTCAACCTGAATTTAAGGAATACGCTTTGCAGGTTAAGAAAAATGCAGCATGCTTGGCGGCAGAACTGATGAATAGGGGATTTGCTATCGTTAGTGGAGGCACGGATAATCATAGTATGTTGGTGGATTTACGATCAAAATATCCTGAACTTACCGGTAAGGTTGCAGAGCAGGCATTGGTGGCTGCAGATATTACGGTAAATAAAAACATGGTGCCATTTGATTCCAGAAGTGCATTCCTCACTTCCGGTATACGATTGGGAACACCAGCCATAACGACAAGAGGCGCGAAGGAAGGACTGATGAAAGAAATTGCCCGTATGATTGAGATGGTGCTGAATGCCCCTGAAGATCAGCAAGTGATTGCAAAAGTTCGTTCGGAAGTAAATGAAATGATGGGAACTTACCCACTTTTTGCATATTAATTCATTTATTTATAAAGTCTGCTATATGTGTATTATGTTGCGTATAGCAGATTTTTATTTGTAATGGAATGTTTTTAAGTTGAGTGAAAAAATAAATAAGGAGGCAGAAAATGATTGAACGGGGACGTTGCCCATTTCTTATATTATTAGTCGTATGTTTTTTATCTTCTTTCAGCAGTGTCGGGAGATGTAATGATTACGAATCGTTTTTTATTAGCAAGTTATCAGGAAAGGAATCTGCTTATCCGGAGTCAAAACAATTGAAAACGAAACGTATAGCACAAGAAAGAAACAAAATTTGGAAGGCGTGGGTAAGGGCCAATCAGCATGTGGAAGAGGAATCATTGGCAGGACTGACACAGTTGACAACTTCATCTCGTGGCAGTTGGACTTTACCGAAAGAATTGGAGCCCAATGCCATAATGCCATATTATTATGGCTATATCGGTAGTAAACCGCAGGCGGGCTTTCCGTTTTTCCTTTATCTTCACGGTTCAGGTCCCAAAGATGCAGAATGGGCGACAGGCCTTAAACTGGCGACTGAGGTTTTTCCGGATACGTCGCTGGTATATTTCATTCCGCAAATACCCAATGAGGGAGAGTATTATCGTTGGTATCAACGCTCCAAGCAGTTTGCGTGGAATAAATTATTCAGACGAGTATTATTGGATGAAAATATAGATCCGGACCGTCTGTATCTTTTCGGAATTTCTGAAGGCGGATATGGCAGTCAGCGATTGGCATCCTTTTATGCAGACTATTTGGCAGCTGCCGGTCCTATGGCGGGTGGAGAACCGTTGAAGAATGCGCCGGCGGAGAATTGCCGTAAAATTGGTTTTAGTCTGTTGACTGGTGAGTTGGACCGTGGATTTTATAGAAACATTCTAACGAATTATACACGAGCTGCTTATGATAGTCTGGAAAACATCTATCCAGGTGATTTTAAACATCGGATACAATTGATTCCCAAATGTGGCCATGGTATAGATTATCGTCCTACGGTTCCTTGGTTAAAGACCTTTCGACGTAATCCCTGGCCTAAGGCTTTTTCGTGGGAGGATTTCGAAATGGACGGGCAGCATCGTCAGGGATTTTATAATATCGTAGTAGAGGAGCGGCCGGACGCAGATAAGCGTACTCGTTATGATGTGGAAATTAACGATAACTCTATTGATATAACAGTCCGGATGGTACAATACAAGGTGGTAGAGAAGGACTCCATTTGGGGAATTGAACTCAAATTTAATCGAGAATACCAAATGGCAGAAAACGGAAAATTCACAGTATATTTAAATGAAAAGTTGGTAGATTTGAGCCGGCCTGTACGCCTGACAGTCAACGGGCGATTGGTGCATGATGGAGAACTGGTTTGTACAACAACACATATGTTGAATAGCTTGTTGGTTTTTGCCGATCCTCAACGAATCTATCCGGCAGCGATTAGCGTTACTCTTTAAGAATCGTCTGCTTAGGGCAAGATATTTGAAAAAAGTACAGATATAGTGGTTTCATATTGAAAATATTCTTACTTTTGCAACAAGAAAGATTCTAAAATATAAACACATGAAAAAGACAATTCTTGTGACAGGTGGAACCGGGTTTATTGGTTCACACACGACAGTAGAACTGCAGAATGCTGGCTATGATGTTGTTATTATTGACAATCTTAGCAATTCCAAAGCTGATGTAGTTGATGGTATTGAGAAAATTACAGGCATTCGTCCCGCTTTTGAGGAAGTTGATTGCTGTGATTTCCCCAAATTGGAATCTGTTTTCCAAAAATATCCGGGTATAAGTGGTATTATCCATTTTGCTGCCTCCAAGGCTGTCGGCGAAAGTGTGCAGAAGCCGTTGATGTATTATGAAAACAACTTGGTGAGCTTGATTAACCTCTTGAAGCTGATGCCGAAATACGATGTTAAGGGAATCATTTTCTCTTCTTCTTGTACGGTATACGGGCAGCCAGATCCCGAGAATCTTCCTGTTACGGAAAATGCTCCTTTGAAGCAGGCAGAAAGCCCTTATGGAAATACAAAGGCGATCAATGAAGAAATCATTCAGGATTACGTGAAGAGTGGAGTGCCCATTTCAGCCATATTGCTCCGCTACTTCAATCCGATTGGTTCTCACCCGTCTGGTATTATTGGTGAAATGCCTAATGGCGTTCCGGCCAACTTGATTCCTTATTTGACGCAGACAGCTATCGGAATACGTGAATGTCTTTCTGTATTTGGGGACGATTATGATACTCCTGATGGTTCTTGCATTCGTGATTTCATATACGTCGTAGATTTGGCTAAGGCTCATGTTGCTGCGATGGAACGTATCCTTTCTGGAAAGAATACTGATCCTGTAGAAATTTATAATGTCGGAACAGGGCATGGAGTCAGTGTCTTTGAATTGATTAACACTTTTGAAAAGTGTACCGGTGTAAAATTGAACTATAAGGTTGTTCCACGTCGTCCCGGTGACATTGAGAAGGTTTGGGGCAATGTGGATAAGGCTAATAAGGTCTTGGGCTGGAAAGCTGAGCATACCTTGGAGGATGCACTGCGCTCTGCCTGGAATTGGCAGAAGGTACTTCGTGAGAGAGGTATCATGTAAATTCATGTTTTGATTAAGTCCATATGTACAATAAAGGACCTTAACGCTCGCAGGGGTATTAAGGTCCTTCTCAATATATAATAGACGGTGAGCAGTAATTCGTATCGTAATATACCATTGCCTTCATATGTTATAGAAGAAGATAAACTTCGTGGAAATTTAAGAAATATCGCTTATATAGCAGATGCGGCTGGTGTGGAATTCATTTTGGCTTTCAAGGCCTTCGCGCTGTGGAAAACGTTTTCGATTTTCAGAGAATACATAAAGCATACAACGGCCTCGTCGCTTTATGAAGCAAAGTTGGCTTATGAGGAGTTTGGATCAAAAGCGCATACTTATTCACCAGCATATGAGAAAGGAACTTTTCCGGAAATCGTAAAATATAGTAGTCATATAACATTTAATACTTTGACACAATATGCTCGTTTTTATCCGGATGTGCGAGAGAGCGGTGAAGATGTTTCATGTGGTATAAGAATCAATCCGGAATATAGTGAGATAAAGACGGAATTATACAATCCTTGTGCGCCCGGTTCTCGTTTTGGGATATTGGCTTCTCAGTTGCCTGCAACTTTACCCGTTGGAATTGAAGGCTTTCATTGTCATAATCATTGTGAAAGTTCTTCACAGGCATTTGAGCATTCATTGCGTCATGTCGAGGAGAAGTTCGGAAAATGGTTTGGCCAAATCAAATGGATTAATTTTGGCGGTGGCCATCTTGTCAACCGTGATGATTATGACTGCGAGCATCTGATTACGACACTTCGTGCTTTTCGTCAGCGTTATCCTCATTTAAAGGTTATCTTAGAGCCAGGTTCAGCGTTTGCATGGCAAACAGGACCTCTTGTGGCAGAGGTAGTCGATATTGTGGAAAACGACGGCATAAAAACGGCGATTTTGAACGTTAGTTTTACATGTCATATGCCCGATTGTCTGGAGATGCCTTATCACCCGGAAGTACGGGGTGCTGTTGTCATGGCTGGAGATGATGCTTTGGGTCATGAGCGTGAGTGGAATGTCTATCGCTTGGGAGGAAATAGTTGCCTTTCGGGGGATTATATGGGATACTGGCGTTTTGACAAGGAGCTGGTGCTGGGAGATACAATCATTTTTGAAGACATGATACATTATACCAGTGTCAAGACAAATATGTTTAATGGCATACATCATCCTTCTTTCGTAATGCAGCATAGTGATGGCCGAATGGAAATCCTTCGGACGTTTTCTTATGAAGATTATAAGAACAGAATGGATTGATAAAAGTTAATTTTAAATCGATAAAAATACAGGATTATGAAAAAAGTTGATCTTCCCGAGAATGCTTTTCGAGAATTGGAGAAAGGTGAGACGTATGAACCCGTGATGAGTCCTTCTGTAAAATATAGGGAAGTGACGCCGTGGTCTATATTTTGGGGAATTCTGATGGCTGTTATTTTTTCTGCGGCTACAGCTTATTTGGGATTGAAGGTCGGACAGGTGTTTGAGGCTGCGATACCTATTACGATCATCGCGGTAGGTCTGAGCGGTGCTACACATCGAAAGGATCCTTTGGGAGAAAATATTATTATTCAGAGTATTGGCGCTTGTTCGGGTATGATTGTAGCAGGTGCTATTTTTACTTTACCTGCGTTGTATATATTGCAGTGCAAGTTCCCGGAAATCACAGTGGACTTTTTCAGAGTATTTATGGCATCGCTTTTGGGGGGAATATTGGGTATTTTGTTTCTTATCCCTTTCCGCAAGTATTTTGTGAAGGATATGCACGGAAAATATCCGTTTCCAGAGGCTACGGCATCTACGCAGATTTTGTTGAGCGGCGAAAAAAGCGGAAGTCAGACCAAGCCCCTGTTAGTGGCTGGTTTGATTGGTGGCCTTTACGATTTTGCCGTAGCTTCTTTTGGTGCCTGGAGTGAGAATTTCACGAGTCGTGTTTGTGAGGCCGGAAGTGTGGTGGCTGATAAATTCAAATTGATGTTCAGTGTTAACACCAGTGCAGCTTTATTGGGTATGGGCTATATTGTCGGACTGAAGTATGCTACGATTATATGTGCTGGTTCAATTTTGGTTTGGTGGGTTATCGTTCCTTGTGTAGCCTTGCTGTTTCCCGAATTGGAAGTGTCAGCTGGAGTTGCTGCTTCCTCAGCATCACCGGAACAAATTTTTAATTACGCCAAAAGTATCGGTATTGGTGGTATTGCAATGGCTGGTATCATTGGGGTGTGCAAAAGTTGGGGCGTGATTAAGAGTGCTTTTGCGTTAGTGAAGATGATTTTCCATAAGGGCCATGTCGTTGAGGAGGAAGTGCGTACACAGAAAGATCTGTCCATGAAGATTATTGCTATAGGATCATTGTTGACTATTGTTGTGACTGCATTGTTTTTCTATTTTGGAGTGATGGATGGCAATCTGTTGTTTACTGTAGTTGGTATACTGATAGTGGCATGCATCTCATTTCTCTTTACAACGGTGGCGGCAAATGCTATTGCCATTGTAGGCAGTAACCCGGTTTCGGGTATGACTTTGATGACGTTGATCCTTTCGTCCATTATCATGGTACTTGTCGGTCTGAAGGGAACAGGTGGTATGGTTGCGGCTTTGATCATGGGAGGTGTTGTGTGTACGGCTCTTAGCTCAGCCGGAGCGTTTATTACTGACTTGAAAATTGGTTACTGGTTGGGAGCAACCCCCAAAAATCAGGAGGCATATAAGTTCCTTGGGATACTGGTGAGTGCTGTAACTGTTGGAGGAGTGATAATGATTCTGAACAAGGCGTATGGTTTCACTCCTGATAATGCTGACGTGATGGCAGCCCCCCAGGCACGCGCCATGGCTGCGGTCATTGAGCCGCTGATGAGTGGTGAAGGAGCTCCCTGGCTGCTCTATGGTATCGGTGCAGTTATTGCAATTGTTTTGAACTTTATGGGCGTGTCGGCTTTGGCTTTTGCTTTGGGTATGTTTATCCCTCTGCAATTGAATTTACCACTGATGGTCGGAGGTGCTGTTAACTGGTATGTGACCAGCCGTTCGCGAAGTGCCGAAGAAAACCGTCTGAGAGGGGAGAAAGGGACATTGCTGGCATCTGGCTTTATTGCAGGTGGTGCTTTGATGGGGGTTGTCAGTGCAGCTCTGCAATTTGGCGAAATCCATCTTACCATTCCAGAATGGGGTGCAACGATAGGAGCTCAGTGGTTGTCATTGCTGATGTATCTCTGTTTGATACTTTTCCTGATTAAGTATTCCATGGGGGCAGGTCGGCAAAAAATGTAGTTGTCCGGAGCATTTTTGAATATGCCAACTATGCGATATGGATGGAAAAAAGAGCGGAAATTTTGTTGTTCCCATAAAAATATGTAATTTTGCACCGCCGTTACGAGATAATGGCATTTAATTCAAACCTATTAAAATTAAGTAAGGAAAATGGCAACTAAAATTAGATTGCAGCGTCATGGCCGTAAAGGTTATGCATTCTACAGCATTGTTATTGCTGACGTAAGAGCACCACGTGATGGTAAATTTATTGAAAAGATTGGTACCTATAATCCTAACACCAACCCTGCTACAGTAGATTTGAATTTCAACCGTGCGCTTTATTGGGTGGAAGTTGGTGCGCAGCCCACTGATACTGTTCGGAATATCCTTTCAAGCGAAGGCGTTATGCTGATGAAGCATTTGAAGGGTGGCGTTCGTAAGGGCGCGTTCGACGAGGCTGCTGCTCAGGCTAAGTTTGACGCATGGAAGCAGACAAAGGATGCAAAAGTTTCGGCTCTTGTCGGTAAGAATGAGGCTGAAAAGAAGGCAGCATATGAAGCACGTCTTGCTGCAGAAAAGGCAGTGAATGCTAAGATTGCAGAGAAGGTAGCTGAGAAGAAGGCTGCTGAAGCTGCAGCAAAAGCAGAAGCCGAGGCTGCTGCAAATGCGCCTGCTGAGGAAGTTGAAGCTCCGGCAGAAGAGGCATAATGTATTTTAATTGGCAGTAATATTATTAGTATTGACTGTTAATTCCTTTCTTCAAAACGAAGGCATGCTTAGTTAGAATGATAATGCTAAGCATGCCTTTCGTTTCTTAATAAGAAAGTCCCACTTGTCGGGCAAATCGTGTCGGTGTTCTTTTGTTGCAATATCATCTGTTATGTAGTGTACTAAAAAAAGTTGACACAAATTTTAGAAGTATGCGTACTTATAAA
>ERZ791743.797-NODE-797-length-24163-cov-2.794135_pt1 | contig 24163 bp, 39 predicted proteins | sample MGYA00509952_ERZ791743 | MGnify/ENA primary metagenome ERZ791743 (study PRJEB30046, sample SAMN00792040) | human gut metagenome | study: EMG produced TPA metagenomics assembly of the A metagenome-wide association study of gut microbiota in type 2...
ACAAGTCTGCTATAGATCAGTTCTTCCAGGGTCATGCTGTCACGCCGTCGCTTTCATTCGCTGCGGGTACAATGTCCTGTACGGCCTGCATGTCCTCCGTCCAGGTTCCCTGCCATTCCCCGCCTGCCACTTCACTTGCCAGCATTACAAAGTGGTTTGAAACATTCCCTATGCCAGTGTGGTAAAGCACAACGAGCTCATTGCTGGTTATCCCAACAACAAGCCCGTTTCTGTACTCGTCCCATGTTTTATGCTTTGCCCTTATCAGGTCGCCTTTGTGCACCTGCTCACTGTCAAAAACAGGTGCCGCTCTGTCTTTTATCAATGCCATGCTGGCACCTCCTTACACGTTGTACGGTGCTCCGAAAATGCTTTTGATTTCGGGTTCCGCTTTCTGCTTAATCCTTTCCACGTATGGCCTTGCCGCCATTTTGCTTGTGCCATGTTCCAGGTACCCTGCATAATGAGTGTCTGTCTCAATGGCCACTTTTACGGATAAAGCCCCGCCGGAGGATCCTGCCACCGGTCTGAAGCTGCTCCGCAATTTTCCACTGCGCACTGCTGGCGGTTCGCCCGGTGCAGACGCCGTGTAACTGCTCTTTTTAAATGATTTCTTGTAGCTCCTGCCGCCTCGTTGCCCTCTCAGCACTTGCAGCTCCGCATTTTTCAGCGCCCTGCTGCCTCTTGTGGCTCTGGATTTCATTTCCTGGCCGATAGCGGTCACTTTCTTTGCTACTTCAACGCTTATATCAGGCACGCTCATACGTCTGCCCTCTCTTCCACGTAATAGATGGTATACAATCCCAGCTGCCCCGGTTCGTCAACGCCCTGCACATAAAACTTGCGGTTTCCGCATGTCAGCTGGTCCGTTTCCGCTGCTTTCGGGTGTCCCCGGTCCACAATCGTGTGTGTGATCGGGTGCTGTATCTGTTCCCATCTGGCTTTTTCCTGCGGTGTTGCCTGGGCCAGAACGGCATGTATCACGGCGCTGTCGTTGCTTTCGTATTTTTTTACAGGGCGGCCTTTCCCATCTATGCCGCTTGTGCATTTTGCAACAAGAAAGTCCTTGTACAAATTACCTGGTCTTAAATAAAAGATCGCGCTCGCCCCCTCCTGTTTTTGCATACGCATTGTCGTGCATACCACCATAAAAATAATGGCCTCCGTCTGTTCCCGATTCCGGAGAAGCATTTCCGGCCGTTGGTACCGTGTCAGCTCCGCACTCTTTTTTCAGCTGTTCGTACTGCTTCCGCCAAAATTCCGCGCGGCTCTGCATTTCCAACTTTAACGGTCCGACCGTCGTGTTCACTTCCATGCCGAACCGGCGCATTATACTTTCCAGCACGGCCAGCTTGGCACGCTTCCACGTCTTTCTTGCCGCAATGATGGCCTCGTATTCTTCGTTGCACAAAGCGCTGGTTTCCTCTGCCCCCTCGACCATGGTGTCGCCCAGCTCGAAGCGCATACGATCAACGCCCTGATCTCCTATCTTCTCCGGATTGTAGGTATACGTTTTTTTCATGCGGCATTACCTTACCCTTCTGCCGGTGTTTCAGCCGCTTCCTGGTTTTCTGCTGGCTCCGGCGTTTCTGATGCTCCCTGGCTTTCTGCTGGCAAGCTCTCTGCTTTTGCCTGGTCATTCGTCAAGATCGCCTTATCATCCAGCAAAAGCTCCTCTGCCTGGCTTTTTGCAGCTCTCTTTACTGTGACACGAGAATCTGTTGCATGAAGTACAACTAAAATATTCTCACTTTTCACATCTTTAATGGCTTTTGCAGCCTCGTCTGCGTTCATCTGCATAATACAAAAAACCTGCTGCATATCTCCCTCTGTCAGCGGCACGCCCATGACCTGGGCTGTGTCCCCGTCAGATTCCTGCACTACCGGAACGGAAAATGTAACCTCTTCCCCCGTTTTTACCTGCACCAGCTCAGCAACAGGAAGCTCAGCGCCTCCTGTTACCTCAGCAATGCAGCCAGTGCGTACCAGCGCACGCTCTCTGGACGGGAGGATGTGTCCATCCTGGATCAGTTCTCCCGGCTTGTAATTGTTGCCGAGTAGTGTGATCGGCTTTACGCATACATAGCTCATAACATCCTCCTTTCAGGCATTACACACAATCAGTAAAGTATGTTGCCAGATCGTCGGCCGTCTTTCTCATGTCGGTGCTTATAAGTCCCTCAATGAACTCGCTGTGTGTTCCGTTCTCTCCCTCGTACTGATCCATAGCAGTATAGGAACCATTTCCCAGCATATCCCATGTGAAGATATAGCCGGCGGATGGCTCGTCTATCTGCGGGGTATTGGTTGCATAGCACATCAGGGCTGCGTTGCTGTCGCAAATAAACTGCATGTCAGCCTCTTCTCCCGGTTTTGCTACGTTGTAGGTGGATTCAAGCACTTTTACCTGCTCAAATCCCAGCACCTGTGCCAGAACCTGCTGTGTTACGATTGCCGGGTTTGCTGTGGATCCGGTATACTTCACGCGCTCAACAATGTCCGGGTGCTCTTTCAGTGCCAGGTATGCGTCATAACCCAGGGCGAGGCGGTTCGGCTGTCTGCGGCCTCTGCGCTTAATATCGCGGCGGCGTTCATCAAAGAAGTGCACCGGATCAAAGTTCGCGTCGTTAAATTTCAGGAATTTCTTGCCAGACGGCGCGCTGTCAGTTCCCTGCCATTCGTCTCCCCAAACGCCGCTGTGGAAAAATCCCTGTGCGAAAAGAATGTCAAGGTGCAGGCTCATCTGCTCGTTTGCAAAACGTACCTTTGCGCGGCGCGGATCCTGTACGCCCGGCGCGTGGCTGCGCTGGTAGTTCAAGGCTGCGATCTGGTCAATGCCAACAATAACCTGGTCAACTTTGCAGCCATACTGGTTTTCTCCGGTTCCCATGATGGCCGGATTAACTTTTCCGAATGCCGGTTTGCGGGCTACGTTGTCCCTTGCAAGATCTCCCTTGTCGAATGTGTAGTAAAATCCGGAGCTAGTAGCTACCGGGCAAATCGGGAAAATGGACGGTGCCACCCAGTCGCCAGGCTGTGCGAAATATGCCTGGGACATATTAGTCAGGTACTGGTTTGGCTTCCATCCTTTTGCAATTTCTGCCGCAATCCCTGCGTTAGTGCTCATTACATTTCTGCTCATAGTCTTTTATTCCTCCTGTTTATTATTCTGCCGGCTTGTAGCCTGCTTTTACGATCTGTACAGCAATACGCTGATCTGCTTTGGTTGCTGCTTCCAGTGCAATGCCAACGATAAAGGACTTTGCTGTTGCCTTTACTGCCTTGCCGCCTGCTCCGACTGCCAGCTCGTCGCCGTATGCTACGGCTGCGCCAGCTGTCCATGCGCCAATGTCCTTGATCTGCACGTCCAGGTCGTCGCCCACTGTTACCTTGTCGTCGCATCCAGGCATTACAATACCGATTGCGTTCTTGCCTGCAGTTGCTACTTTCCCATCAGCGCCAACTGCTAAAAAAGCCGGTGCCGGAATCTCTTCCCCTGCTTTTACCACAATTACCGCGCTGTCATTGATAGTTGTTCCGTAATAGCTCATGTTCTCTGCCTCCTTATCGTCTTGTTGCCTCATACTCATGTACAAGGTCAGGGTTCTGTACACATGCAGCGTCAATGGATTCTGCATAGCTCAGGGCGGCGTTGCTCTTGCGGATTTCTTCCGCTTTCTTTTCGATCTGGCTCCATGCGTCAGTGCCTCCTGTGGCTCCTACGCCTCTTTTGCCAACTTCTCCGAAAAGTCCAGATTTTTCTACCGCTGCCACTGCTCCGTCAAGTACGCCGATCATGTCGTCGTATGCAGTGCCGCCTGCTGCCTGCAGTGCCTTTAATGTCGGGACCAGTTCTTCCGGTTTCTTGCCGATGATCTCGTACTTCTTCGCAACGTTGTAAAGTTTTTCCTCCTGCGCTGCGTCTGCCTGCTTTCTCAGTGCGATCAGTTCAGCTGCCACTAACGGGTGCAGGCCCTTGTAAATATCTTCGCCAGCTGCCTGCTGTCCTGTTGCTCCCTGTGCGCCCTCAGCGGCCGCTCCTGGGGTTTCTACTACTCCGGTGCCCGCTGCCTTGCCTACGCTCTCCGGCGCTGCTCCTGCGCCTGCTCCTGCGCCCTCAGCTCCATCCTCAACACCATAGCGCTTTTTAAGTTCTTCAAACGCCATGCGGTCTGTTGCTGTCATGTTTGCCTCGTTGAATTTCATGTCAGTTTCTCCTCCTATAAATTTCTTTGTTTTGGTTTTTCCGTTATCTTCCGGCGGTGTCTCCCCGCCCTCCTGTTCAGGATCCTCTGTTTCCGGCGGCTGCGGTTTGCCTGTCGCCTTTTCAATCATCCCTCCCAGGCGGTCAACGGTTTCCTGCATGTGCTCTACGCTCACGGCACCAGCTGTTTTTACAATCTGTGCCGTTTTACCTGCGCCCCAGGAAGTAACCAGGCCCTTGATGGCCACGTCAAACTCGTCAATGCTCTGGTTCATCAGTGCAGCCTTGTCCGTTACTTCTTCGTCCCGGATAATGCTGCACAAGCTGTTTTCCAGTGCAAAACACACATCCCAAATTTCATCAGTAATGCGGCGGAGCTTGCGTTCTTCCATCTTGTCATTGAATGTATCTGCTTTTTCAATGTCGGCCACTGCGCTGTCAATGTCTGCCTGGTCCAGCTTCAACGCCTTGCCAATGGCAGAAAAGAACTTGTGCAGGCCGCTTTTTGCTGGTGCCTGTTCCGGATTCTGGCCCGTCGGCTGTTCTTCCGGTTTCCCGCCGTTTCTCTTATACAGGGCAACGTGCGCGTGCTGGTTTGCGCCAGCATCCACCAGGCTAACCTCTGTTACTTCCAGGTCTTTCAGCTTTGTCTTTGCCACTTGACCGTGTCCTCCTCTCTAAATTTTTATAAACAAAAAACACCAGTTTCCCGGTGTTCCTGCTTATCACTCTGCTGCGGCTCCGTCGTCGTCCTCAACTTCTTCCCGGATCGCGGTTCCGCCAATGGAGAACATGCTGTATTCTCCACTTTTTACTTTCTCCCATACGTCATCATCAGTGACGCGGAAGCCAATCCACCAACCAACTGGCAAGGTGCCGGTGGCCAGTCCCATTGCTGCCTGCTTTTCCTCAGTCAGTACAACGCTTTCCACCATGACTGCGGTTCCTGTTCTTTCGTGCATTTCCCCGCCGTCTCGGTACAGCTCTGCGAATTTATAGGCTGCGGCTTCCAGGGTTTCCGGGTCGATCATGTCCTCCTGCAGGTCAACAACCTCATTGCCGCCCACATCTACGGACACATTGGCCCACCCAAATACAAGCCGCTTGTCCTCGTCTACTTTTTGAACCTTAAAGCGCCCCTTTTTCTCAACCGGCTGCGCCCGGCTCTTAATAATGTCACTGAAAGTCTGCATTTTCTCCTCCTTTTAGGCATGAAAAAAGCGCCTGGGTTCTTCCAGACGCTCTGCGTTAAATGGCATTTCTGCACATTATTGTTGATTTTCTGCACGTTTTCCGCGTTTTTGTCACGCTTTACGCTCAAAAATGTACGTTTTTGATTTTAAGTGTCCGTGCGGTGTCCTTTTCGCCTGTTCTCTTCCATCTCCCAGGCTCCAATTTCTGCCACGCGGCTGTTTGACCAGTTCTTCCGGTACCAGAAATGCAGATCTGCTGTATTCTGGCAGCACTCAGCAATGTCCTTGCCCTGCGCGATCCACTTCCAGGTTTCTTTTCGGAATGTCTTAATATCCAGTGCAGAAAATTTATAGGTGCCGCCTCTGGCACCCATTACACTGTCATTACATTCAAACTCAAAATAGTCCCCGGTGTCCTTGATCACTTTTCCGGTCAAGGCCCATATACCGGAATCAGGTACCGCAAAATGCAGGCGCCCGTCCCGTGGATCCACAATAGGCTGTACGGCCACATTAAACATGCCAGGCATGTGCGGCTGTTCAAACCAGTATGCTTTTCTATAATCCATTACAGTTCACTCCCTACGGTTATAAATTTTTCAATATCAATGCCGTTAATATCCATTATACCCCGTGCTCGAAGTTCACTCAACAGGTGCTGCCTTTCATATCTGCTATTGCACATGATTTCTGTAAAATATCGGCTGTCTATTCCGTTTCGGAACATAATTTCATTACTTCCAGCAAAACTGCTTTCCATGTTCTTGACAAACTGTTCAGGGCTTGCCCCGTATTTACTTATATCTGCAACTTTTCCAAACTTATCCCCACCAAAAGAGTAATAGTCTGTACGTTCCAGGACTGCGGTACTCATTTTTATCTGGTAGTCTCCCGCTACACTGGCGTTGGAAAACTTTCGCTTTGCTTTCTGTGCGCTTCCGGTCACAAGTCTGGTAAACGCGTTATCAGCTCCGCCGGTTCCCATATCAGAGTACATGCTGGCACCAGCTGGCTGCTGTATGCCCTGCTTGATTCTGCTCATGGTCGAAGAAATTCCGCCGCTTTGCAAAATTTTTATAACGTCGCCCTCTCTGGAAACGCTATGGTAAACATACTTTGCACCGGCCTTTTCCAGGTCCTTTGCAAGTCCAGGCACCACATAGGTTATATAGCCGTTGTATTCGCTCTGGAGCTTCATACTGGCCAGCTGCACCACATTGATATTTTCCTGGGCGATTATCTCGTCCAGTTTGCTTACCAGTCTGCTGCCTGCCAGGTCTTTCAGTTCGTCCACACGGCCAGGGGCTTGCGACCACACAAGCCTTGCCTTTTTCAGTGTTTCCTCTGCTGCTGCCGTTGGCGTCCTGGCTACTTCGTCCAGGCCTACCTTTTTCAGCAGCTCCGCGGCTTTTTTGGCGTCCGCTATGCCGTCCCCGCTGCTTCGAACACGGATTCTAAAATACCCGTCCCAGGAATGCAGGCTTTGGCCGCTGTACAATTCAAAGGACGCATACTTTGGATCATAGGAATCCAGGTAGGTAACAACCCCGTGTATGTTTGCTTGGGTTTCAACCAGTGTGTTGCTGGTCCATGCTCTTGCCGTTGGGACCGTGGTTTCAAAGCTCATGTTGATACGCTGCGCTGGGACCGTCGGGTTTGCCCCGTCCATCCTCTGCAGCGCATCATCCCAGGCGCTAGACCTCAGCTTTCCGGTAATCTCATAGTGCACGTCTCCGTCTATGATCATACGGCGGGCGCTCAGGTTCATGCCCTCAACCTTGTCCGCGTCGCTCCATACCGCCTGCCCCTGCTTCGGTCCTGGGTGTATCTTGTCAAAATCTGTAAATACATCCTCGGCCGTTTTAGTTCCTGGAGGCAAGTGCCCTGTATTGGTTGCTGCCGGTGCTTTTGGTGTCGTCTTGGCATTTCTGGCCGCCTGGTTGGCCGCCAGTCTGTCCCGTACATCCTTGCTGCACTGTTTGGCCTTTACCGGGTCGGACAAGCTATCAATGAGCTGCTGTTTGTTCATGTTGTTGCAATAGGCAATGTTTTGTGCCTTGGCCATCTGCAGCAGATCTGCTTTTCCCATCTTTTTCAGGGCTGCCACGTCATGCGTTGCCGCCTGGATGGTATTGGCCGTGTTCTGTGCTTCGTCCGCCCACACAAAAGCTGCCTGTTTTTTACCGGTTCGCTGGGTCAACAGGTCCGTGTAAAATGTCCGGTACGTTTCCCGGAGGTTCTGCTTGCGCTCCACAATGGCGTCCAGCAGCTGCTCCGCGTCTTTTCCCTTGCCTTTCAGGCTTTCGGCATAGTCCCGGAATATCTCTCTATATTCTTTGTCAGGTATTGCCTCGACCCGTTTTATATATGCCAGGGTGTCCTGCGGGTTTAGGTCCAGCTCATTGTTGGCATACTTCCGGAAAACAGTGTTGTACAGCGGCTCTGTTTCGCCATACTTGCTGTTTGGATGGTATGCGTATGTCATTTTTTCGCTGGCTTTGTCGGTAATGTACCGGAAAGACTGTTCTTTGTCTACGCCGATCAGCCGTCCGTTGGTATCTGTTACAAAATTGCCGCCGTGGCTGTCATAGTTTCCCAGCAGCCAGTCTGTAACATGTTCCCGCTGTATCTGCTGTACCTGGTCAGCTGTCAGGCCTTTGGTGCCGTACTGCTGCCACGCCTTAAAGTCGAACCCGTTCGGGTCCACGTCAATTTTCTGCTGGTATGCGCCAAACTGGCCGCCTATGTTTCCGGTGCCGACTTTGACGGCCGTGTCCGGATCCACAATGCCCTGTACCTTGTAACCAGCTTCCTGCACATAGGCCCGGAACTCTTCCGGTGTGCCGCTTTTGGACTGCGCCGGTTTGAAAAGCCATTCCGTGCCGCTGCCGTCCTCGCACAAGTGCATTTCTCCGGTACCTCCCAGGTGCGCCAGACCTTTGTCTTTCATTCCCTGCGGCATTTGCAAGCTGCCAGGGACGGACGGTGTTGCCGGATCCGGTATACTTGGCCCCGGTGTCTGACTCTGTGCCGGCTGTATTACCGGCGGGGAAATCTCCCTATACTCAACCGCACACCTGCACTGCGGATGTGCCGGTGGTGTCAGCCTTTGCCCTCCAAAAAGTAATTTATTCAGCTTAAAATTAAAATTGTCGTCTATGCCTATCGTCTGCCCCTCTAGCCCGTTGCAGATATCACAAACGCCGTCGTCATAAGCTGTTGACCATACCTTTTCCACAACGCCCATAAGGCCCTGCGCCTGGGCCATCTTTACTGCTTCATACTCGCCGTGCTGATATGCAAACGCCATTTCTGTCTCCGCTATCATGTTAGCACGGTACCGGTGCTGTTGCGCTGCATACTTGGCCGCTGCTTCCTGGGCTTTCTTGGCCGCTGTGGCCTCTTTCATGCCTGGATTATTCTTTAGCAAGGAATCTTTCACATGATCGTAATAGTTCGCGTTTGCAATAGCCTGGCGCTGTGTCAGGCCTATGCACGGACGTATTGCCCTGGATAATTCCTCCGCACTCTCTCCCTTGCTGTATGCTCTGGCGATCAGAGCGCTCACTGTGTTCTTTTGCTCAACGCTTATGTTCGTCACAAACTCCGCGCCGTGCTCTTGAACCCACTTCGTTACCCCTGGCCATGTGTGATCAAAGAAAAAACTGTCATGCTGTTCCTGCACGCCCAGGCTTGCCGTTTCCATAGCTTTAACCCATACAGGGGACAGCTTGTCGCTTACCATCTTGCTATAATCCTGCTGCCACTGTTGGAAAGTGCTTTCGCTCATGTGGCCGTTCATTATAGCCTCGCGGATTTCCTTGTAGGTAATCGCATTTTGCTGGTTGGTCCATGTGCTATGCAAAATATATGCCGGTTCAGCGGACGCCGCGTTCAGGAAGCTGTTCAGCTTGTTCAGCGCATTTTGTCCGCCCTGGTTTTTCTTCTTGCCAGCCGCTTTGCGGATCCGTATCTTTTTAAATTGCATTATGGGTCCCTCCCCAGTCTCTTCCTTGCCTCCTCAACGGCCTGCATATCTTCCTCGGTCACTCCGTCAGGATCTTCCTCTCCTCCGGGGTCAACCGTGCTGCTACGCTGCTGTTGTGGCTTTGCCTGCTGCCTCTGCCGCGCATTTACTGGCTTTTCTCCTCCCTGTGCCGGTACCGCCGGGGTATCATCTTCCAGGCGCTCAGGCAGGTGTGCTGCTTCTCTTACATAGTCCTCTAGCTGGCTGTCTGGCGTTAATATGCCGACGCCGGTCATTTCCTTTATGTAGTTGGCCAGCTTCTCAATGTCCTCGTCCTCAATGTCTCCGTGCTCCATTCGCGGATAATCTGTAATGCCGTTGAAGTGGTCGCCGTTCAGGTTGATCAGACGGGGGATTGCCTGGTTATTAAAATCCTCACAAATAATATCAAGGTACGCGCCTATTGCCATGGAAAACAACTCTGTCTTATCGCTGCTTAGTGCAAAGCTGCCGACGCTCTGATGCCCCAGGAAAATAAAATCTGCCAGCACGGTCATTGCCATGCGGGTGTCATATCTCTCAATGATCGCGTTGGTATCAAACTGGCGGCGGCCTCCTGTGCTCAACAGCTGGAACTGCCAGCCGTTCGGAAGTGCCAGCCCCTCGGTACTGTCTCGACGTACATTTTTAACAATGGCCTCCATACCTGCGCGGATGGCTACCATGTCCGCATCATCCGTGTCCCATATGTTCACGCCCTCCGGTGCCGTCAACACCGGGAAGCCTGCCAGATCTCTCTCTATACCGATTCCCTCAATCTCCTGTATGCGGCGCTTGAAGTACCAGGACCGGTATGCGTTCCTCAGTACGCTGCGCCCCTCCGGGTTGTTCTTCCGGCTCTTTGTCCGGAACAACAGGGCTTTTTCTATCGGTATCGTGTACAGACTGAAACTTGGCGGCGGCATCTGTGTCATGCCGGTCAGGTTGTCGTTGTCGTCATACTCCCACTGATAAAGGGTTTCTTGTGCTCTAATAGGCAGCTTAGCCCATCCGATCAGCCCGTCGTCATACTTGCTGTTTAGGCGGCTGTCCCGGTTTTTACCGCAACGCCGCTTGTACACGATTTCGTGGTAGCTCCACCCGTATGTTAAAAAGGACAAGATTTCCGAAATGGTATCTGTCCAGGTGTCCTGCATGTCGTCCATGCAGCTCTCAATAAACTCTGCTGCCTCTTCATCTGCGCTCTCTGGTCCTCCTGGCTGTATGGTCCAGCTTGTCTGCCGGATCAGCATTTCAATGGCAAACAGTATGGCGCCGATCACGTCGTCATTGTCTGCCATTTCTCTGTATGTCTCCACACCTTTACGACCCTGGAGCTCTTTCAAAAATTCCTCGTAAAAAAAGCCGCCATAGCGCTTTTGCCCTATGCGGCCGATTTCTCCTGCTGTGTTTGCCACTATGACAGCCCTCCTTTCCGTCCACAAATCTTATACAGCAGTTTCTGTGCTGTCTGTTGTACTTTAACCTGCACGGAGGCGTTTCTGTCCATGTTCTTGCCGTCTCCCTTGCCGGTCTTATTGTTCCGGTTGATCCGGTTCATCAGCGACAGGCTCATTATTCCCCACCTGCCTCTGCTACCTGGCCATATCCATAGTACATAATACCTGTACCGCTTGAAATCGTCACGCTGGCCGCTTTCAGGTACAAACAGTTGCCCGCTGTCAAAACCAGGCCGTCAACCGCTGCTGGTGCATCCCAGGCGGCTCCCACTGTTCTGATTGTTGTATCTGTCAGCGCCTGCACCGCAACAATGTGGCGGTTCTCTGCCTCCGGTTCGTACTTAGTGGCCGCTCCGGTTGCATTATAAAGCATACAACCAAAACCGCCCATGCCAGCGATCATGCTTCCGTTTGCAGCGTTTCTGTTTCCCATTCCCATAGCCTTGCACCTCACTTTCCTCTCCAATAACTGCTCATGCCGCCCGCTACTGTCTCAGCCGGCGGTCCTGTCTGTGATGGCTTATCCATCAAATACAAAATTCCCTGCACCAGGGCGTCAACGGTATCTTTATACACGCCCTTTGGGAACATCAGTAAATCTTTCTGTAAATCAGTAACCCATGACGCCGTGTTTGGATCCGGAAAAAATACGTTCCCGGCCTCAAAATATGGTGTCACTGAAATTGCTCTCTCTTCCTTGCTGCCGCGTGGGTTGAACGGTACCAGGCCAGAGACTTCTTTTCCCAGCACATCCATAACCGCCGGGCCGTTTGCCTTGTCCTCAACAACCTTTGCCCTGGCTTTTGGCCACTTGGCTGTCATATCCTGAACCGCTTTCACAGACTGGGTAAAACTCATTTTCTCGTTTACCAGGTCAAATACATAAACGTTGGGTCCGCTCCGGCCCATCACGTAACCGGCAACCTTAGCGCTGCCGTCGCTGTTTTTAAATGCCATGTCCCAGCTCTGTATGATCATATTGCAGCGCGGGGCTTGATTGTAATAATGCTGTAGCCCTGCCTTTTTGAAAATATTACCGTCTGCCGGTGCCGGTCGCTGCTGCATCTGTCCGGAATACTGCAAAGAGCCCATGCTCTTTTTCAGTCCGGCCAGGGATTCCTTGTCGTATCGTTGGGGGTTCAGGATGTCCCCCTCTTCCCTAACAAGTTCTTTGCCGCTTTTAGGAAATGTTATTATTGTTTTTTTCTCTGCCTCAGCTGGTAAACATAAATGTTCATAGCCCAGGTTTTCTGCCAGCACATAACCGGTCAGGTCCATTTCATGTAATCGCTGCATAACGATAATGATCGCGCCGTTCTTTGGGTCGTTCAGTCGTGTCTGCAGTGTATTCTTAAAAAAATCTATAGTGTTTTGCCGCTCAGTCTCACTGTTGGCCTGTGCTGGGTTCTGCGGGTCGTCAACTATAATTATGTCGCCGCCCTCGCCAGTCAGTGCACCACCGACAGAGGTCGAAAACATCATACCTTGGTGGGTGTTCTTAAATTCGTTCTGTCGGTTTACGTCGTCTTTCAATTTTACAATGTCGCCCCAGTTCTCAGTGTACCAGGGAGACTGTATAATATCACGGCTCAGTACGTTGTGCTTACGGCTCAGGGAATCACTGTACGAAACCTTAATAAATCGTTTCTCAGGTGCCTGGGTCCAGGCCCAGCAGGGGAAGCACACCGTTACATTTATGCTTTTCATGTGTCGGGGCGGGATATTTATCACAAGCCGCTTTATTTCCCCGTCCCTAACAGCGTGCAGGTACTCACATATCAGATCAATGTGCCAGTTCGGTATATACGTGGTACCCGGCTCAATAATCGGCCAGGACTGCTGTATAAACTCCGATAGGGACCGCTCTGCCCGTTCCCTGCGGATCCCTTTTAACAGGGTTCCTGGGTCAAACTGGCTGCTATTTATGTAGCTTTCCCAGTATTTGCTCAAGGTTTTCCAGCTCCTCGTCTGATAGGTCGGACATGTCCGGAATGCTGCCGCTCAGTTCCAGGCCGCCGCTGTGCTCAACGGTTGCCTTTGCGCTCACGGCTATGCTCTCCGCACTGTCGCCGCGGCTCATTCTTTCTATCTTCACGCCGACGTCTGCCAGTCGGGCAATGTCCTGTGCAGACAATTCATTATCCGGGAGGGCTATCAGGCCACGGGTGGCTTTATTCAAAAGCTGTACGCCCAGTTTTGCGTGTAGATCGTGCATTTTCTTGATTTCCTGCTCATTCTTGAAGCGTTCCAGCTCGGTCATGTAAACATCATAGGCCGCTGCGCGTTCTACCCAGTTCCACTGCGTACTCAGCTTTTCAATGCTGCTTTTGCTTTTCATTCCCATAGCATCTGCCAGGCGTCGGATGCTTCTTTTCTCCGGTTCCCGTCCCTGGGTTCCGTATGGCATGTCTCTGTACTGGCAAAACTTTTGGTAATGCTGCGATTTCTCGCCCTCCTGCTGCTCCCATAGTTCAGGCGCATCTCTCTTTGCTGCCATGTGCTGCTCCCTCCTTTCTCCGAAACATAAAAAGAACGGCCATAGCGGCCGCCCTCTCAGGTGTTACTCTTTGCCAGGGACATTGATGTCCTCAGCAGCTTCCGGCGTTTCTTCCGGATCCGGCATATTTGCCTTTATATTTTCCTCATTCAGCTGCACGTATGCGTATTCTTTGCCGTCCCTGGTGCATGTCACACCAGCATTGCCGGTATAGCTTACATACCGCCGAATAATTCCATCACAATAGGTTGGGCTTAACTCTACCAGCCTGGCCTGTCTCTCGGTCATTTCCGCGCCGATCAGTGTGAAGCCAGAACCGCCAAACAGGTCCAGGATAATGTCTCCCGGATCCGAGCTGTTCAGTATCGCCCTTGTGGCCAGTTCCACGGGCTTCTGTGTCGGGTGGAACGTCGCCGTATCTCTTGCCACTTCCCAAACGGCTCCCTGCTTATCTTCCGGGTATAAGAAAACGCTTTTATCTTCCTGCAGTCTCAGGTACCGGATTTTCTTTCCCTTTGGTACCTTGTCAGAAATAAAAGCCTTGCCTCCTGCTCCGTCAGTCACAACAATGCCACCGCTCAGGGTGGTTGCCATGCCTGCATCATCCCGGAGGGTTATCTTCCAGCAGGTGTTGTTGCTACGATCCCCGCACCACTTGGCCGTATGTCCTGCTTTCTCTGCATAAAACATAGGCTCGAAGTCTCTCAGGTAATCGGTACCGCTCAGGTTGTGGTTGTTCTTCAACCATATCAAGTATTGCTTTTCCAGCAGGCCTGCGGCTGTCATAGCGTCCTCAAAGTCCCTGCGGGTATCGGTCGCATGGTAAATGTAAAATGCAGCATCTGGCTTGCTGTACTTCACGGCGTTCTTAAATGCCGGAATCAGTAATTTACTGAGGAGGTCGTCGTCGGTCAGCTCGTCGTTGGCGATCATGCCGTTGTTTTCGATCTGCTGTTTCTGTCTCTTCCCGTTTCCTCCGCCACCATCCAGGCTTATGCCATACGGTGGATCAGTGTTCACGCACTGCGCCAGTTCATCCCCCAACAGCTTCTGCAGGGTTTCTGGCTTGGTGCTGTCTCCACAAATCAGGCGGTGCTGCCCCAGGTGCCAAATATCTCCGGCGTGGGTCATAGGAATGTTTTTCGGTGGCGGTACAGTGTCCTCTCCGTTGTTCTCCGTATCGTCCACACCTCCCAGGGCGTTGAGTAGATCTTCCAGATCCTCCTCTGTGTAGCCGCTCATTTCCAGCGGTATCTCCCCGGTGTCCATCTGCTGCAGCATGTCTGCCAGTGCCGAGGTGTTCATTTCACTCAGCTCCGCCAGGCGGTTGTCTGCCATCAGATCAGCGTACTCCTCTGCCTCCGAGGCATATTCCTGATATTCAACAGGCACAACACTGGCCTGCATGGACTGTGCAGCTTCCAGGCGTCCGTGACCGGTCACAACAAAGCCGCTGCGTTTGCTCACTGTAATAGGTTTCCTCCATCCCTGCCCCTTGATAATGGCAGCCAGCAGTGCGACCTGCTTAGGTGGATGGGTGTTTGGGTTTCCAGGGTTCGGAACCACTTTGCCAATAGGTACCAGCTCGTCAAAAGCACAAAAGACCTTTACACCCTCCGGCGTAACGGCCCTTGCTTCCGCTTCGGTCTGGTAGCTGGCCACGTTGTTGAAATAGTTCTCAACCTCGTCTTTTTTCTTCTTTCTTGCCATTTCTCCAATTCCTCCACTCTATCATTTTAACATCTATGTAGTGCATTGAAAATGTCTACTTTTTGCACCGTGCAGGCACTATGCAAGTCTTATGCCATCAATGCCGAAAATCAGTGCAGACAGCGGCTTTACAGCCTTTCCCAGGTCACTGTAATAAGTGCGCTTTTCTACACAATTTTCGCGTGCAATTTCTTCTGCACTCTTCTTTTCCGGCGCGATATATGCAGCGTGCAAAATCCGGTACCGGCGCATTTCCTCTGCCTTGCCGCTCTGCTCGCATGATATCCGGTACAAGTTCAGCATTTCGTCAATGTGTGTCAGTATGATCAATGTGCGCTGCTGGCTCTGCTTAATGCTGCCAATATAATAATTGTCCTCGTACTCGAAGCTGTCCAGGCCGTCCAGAATGTCCAGAGCGCTCTCTTTTGCCTTGCGGCCATTAAATACTGCACCACTCACATGCTCTTTCAGATTCCGGTAATTTGCCAGCAACAGGCGTGTGTTGTGCAGTCTCCGGGTATATCTTCCCTTTGTCTGCTCCTTTTTGCCCTCTTCCAGGCGTCTCTCCGCCGCTGCCGTGCCTGCTTCTACGCCTATGCGGATAGCTTCATCAATAGCCCGCTGGCTCAGCACCTCGTACACCCCTGCCAGTGTGCCAGGCTCTCTGCTGGTTCCTTTTACCTCTTCTTTCTCTTCCACGCTCTGCTCCATTACTCTCTCCATTCTGGATCAGCCTCCTCTCCTAGCCATTCATCAATACGTTTTTCCTGCGCCTCCCTCAATAAAGGGCTTAAATACATTGTCGTTTTCCAGCACATCCGTTTCAGTGCTTTCCTCAGCTGCTCGCGGTCCGCCAGTTTCAGCATATCTTCATTTGTCTTGACCCTTTTCAGTTTTTCCTCATACATGGTATTCGCTGCGCACAACGCCCATGTGATCAGGCTCCCGGCTCCCAGCAATGCGCCGGCCACAAATGCTGCTATAATTTCCATGTCGGCCTCCTCTCCGATATGTTCCCGACATAAATGTCGGAATCAATCTATGTCCCAGTTTCTGTTGTCCCATATCTTTATGCCGTGTACTATTCTCCGGACGGTATAGCACACGCCCCAGCATTTCAATTTCTTAAAATACGCCTTTTCTCTCCATGTCAGCGGCCAGATTCTTCCTTTCAGCAGCGCAACCTCAACAGTACCGCGATTGTTATCAACCATAACCCGCACCCGTTTAAATCCCAGTGCCTCAAAGAAATCCGTCATATACATGGCTTCCATAGCGCAATCCATTTTTCCCATAATTCTCATGCTCTCCTGCCTGTCCGGGCGGCGTGTTTCCACGCTCGCCCATAATATTTATTGACTTATCCACACTATCCCAAATTTTTAGGGGGATAACTAAATGGGAAATCCTGCACCAAATCCCCAGCAAAATAAGGGGCCAGATTATTTTTTAAAAATACCTTGCTGCCGTGCGCCTGGGAAAATTCAAGGATGTGCTGTACCCATTCCGCTTGCGGTATCGTTTTATTTTTCTGTTGGCCAGTCTCAGCTCCGACAATGATCCAGGGCGGCGCATAAGTTCCTTTTGTTTCACTGCGTATAACCCACGATGCATCAAAAGTAAAATCCTCCTGTATAGGCTCAATGCTTAAAAACCAGTTATACGTGCCAGGCTCAAACCAGGCATACTGCTGATCTGGTCTTGTTACTGTCGTGCCATACCAGAAATTTTTCTGCTGCGGCAGCTTCCCAGCTTCTGCCAGCTGTATGTATCTCTGTGGGTTCTTTGTCAGAAACAAATACGTGTGCCATGGTGCGGCTTGCGCCGCCCCGAAAACTCTCCGGATCCATTCATCCGGTACCCACTCCCCGAACAGATCGCCCATGCTTACCACAAATATAACCGCCGGTTTCTTTTTCTGTGCCGGCATAGGTAGGCAATACTCCCGGAACATAGGTTCAAACTTTACCGGAAACGGCGTTACTTTTCCGATTTCGTTTTTAAAAGGCTTTTTCAGCACCCAGCGGGTTCCTCTTTCGTCCCACTCTTTTCTCAGCTGCTCAGATGTTTTGTTGATCAGCACATTACCAGAAAATCTGTTCGCCTGCTTAGCTGCGTAACAATACAGGCAGCCATGCTGACATCCGGTCACGGGATTCCATGTGAAATCACACCATTCAATCAGGCTTTTGTTCATCATGTCCGCTTTCCTCCTTTTGCTTTTCTTTTTCTCTCACAAGCCCCAGCACCGCGTCAATTACCGCTTTCTCAATGACCTTGTGTATGGATTCCCTGTTTTCTGCTACCAGTATCAGCTCATTTCTGATGGTATCGTCGTAATAACAACCGTTTCTGCATGTCCATTTCCCATCATGCTGCTCCACGCAATAGCCTTTGCTCTTCGAGGCCTCTGCTCTTCCGGACCATCCAGCTCCTGTTTTCACGAAATAACACGGGTAACTTACAAATGGATTTCTATAAATTTTCATTGTCTTGTCCTCCTCACTTGCATTTTATCTTTTCCAGGATCCGCTGCCTCAGTGATTCATTGCTTTCAAACAGTCGTGGCTTTACCCCAAAAATGTACGCATGTTTTTTTAAGATTCTTCTCTGCAGGCGCCAGGCTGTCCACTTGCTGGGTTTCTTAAAGATTATTATCTCTTTTTCATCCATTGTCTTGCCCTCCATATCCCGGGTTTCCGGCTATCTTGTCCACGTCGTCGCGGGCTTTCTGACTTTTCTCATAGTCCTCAAATCTTTCCAGGTCCATTTCCTGCCGCTCCGGATTGAAAGTTATATGTAAAAATGTCTTGCAGCCCAGGCAGGCACCGTGGCCGGTATTGATTCCCATCTCCATTGCAATGCTCTTGCAGATCCAGTTTTCTTTCCCGCACACCGGGCACACGCCTTTGTACCTCTTGCGAGTGTTCTCGTTTTCCTTGCTCTGCGTGTCCTGCGCTATATGATCAATAATTTCTCCCATACTCAACTGCTGCTCCTTTCCCAGGCAGCTTGCGCTGCCTGTGTCTTATTGTGTGATATATTTTGGATTTTAGAATAGCACCCTACTTGTATTCTTTGCCGGTTCCTTTGTCTCTCAATGTGATCCGGCCCACAACCTCAAAACCAGCAAGCTCAGCTGTCTGTTTCATTACCGGGATGAGATTGCTTATCATTGCCAGGCGTTCCGCTTCTTTCTGTTTTTCCTCCCGGCGTATATTTCCCCAGGCCCCTCCGAATGTTGGATCTGGATAACCTTCCCCGTTTTTATTTACTCTATCTGTACCCACGTTTCTCCGCCTCCTCTGCTATCGGACAACCTGTGCAGGTTCCCCTTTCCGCTACAAAAATACAATTTTCATCTGTCAGCGCACAAATTGGCTGCTTTTCCTCGGTTTCTTCCTTCTCTTTCTTTTTCTCCCGGTGTGCGTCCATGGTAATGATCACAATTACCCACGCAATGCTCAACACGGTCAACGCCCCGATTCCGGCCAAAATATTGATAATTATCTGCATTACTCTTTTACCTCCGCCAGGTTTATCTTTGTTTCTTCCACCAGCTTGTCCCGGAGACTCTTAATCGTGTGCTTGCCGTCCTCAAATTCTTTCAACAGGTCCATGCAGCCATCATAATAATTTTCCAGTCGCTGCTTTCCCCAGCCTTTCTGCTCATGCAGGTATGTCATGCCGAACAGGAGAAGCATGTCCAGAGCAGTCTCCGCTCGCTGCTTTTCCTTGCCTTTCTCAATCTCCTGCACTCTCCGGACGGCTTCGTTGGCCGTTTTCTGTTTCAGTTCATAAATACGATCCGGCGTCATGCGGATACTTTCTTTTCTCTCTTGCCGCTCCTTGGCTCTGCGTTCTTTTCTTCCCATAGCCGCCTCCTACTCTACCAGGTGGCTTACATCCTCAATATTCAGGATGTTTGCGTCGTGCAATACCAGGCTGTTGCCAATTCTCTCCGGAGTGCCGTAATACTCAACAATTTCTTTGCGGCTCCGATCATAGACCAGCACGTTTTTTGGTAATCTGCTCAGCTCCTCTACCTGCTTTTGCAGGCTCAGGCACATCAGGCCTGCGCTGATCAGTGTAACGCTGATCACAATCGTCCAGACTGCTTTTAATATTCCCGCTGCCTTTTTTCTCATGCTCGCTGCTCCTTTCTGTTAGAGCCAGGCTTCCACAATTTGCAGGCTGTCCTGTTCTATCCGATTTACGATCCGCATCCGCTCCGGCTTTGCCTCTCTTATGTCCTCTAATGTGTCCGCCAGGGCTATCAGGTGCGTACTTTTCCGGCCATCAAACAGGCGTGCCACAAAAAGACCCGGATAGTCTTTCGGATCTTCATACACGACTATCATAGGCGCCCCCTGTGGCATCACTGCCCGGATTAATCTCATGTTAAATTGTGTTATTACCTGGTCCTCTGTTCTCATTTTTCGTTTCTCCTCCTGCTATTTTGTCAATTATTTGCAGGTACTGGAGGCCATAAAAACCGCCTGTATCAACTTCCCAGTCTGGAAGCAAATCTTCTACCTTTGCGCTGGCTGTTCCCGGTGTTTCCCAGGTCCACCCATACTGCTGCACAATGGCAATTTCTTTTTGCTTTGTTTTCTTGTGTCTCTCCCAACAATCGCGAGCTGCTTTCCAGAAGTTCCACGGCACCATAAAAAACCGATTCATGCCAAAACTTACGGCCACAAAAGCAAGTTGCCTGCCCTCTCCCTCCATCCATGCGTCTAAATAGTCCGCCTGGTGGTCCTGAACGGCCGAAAAATCAATTCTGTTGCCGCTGGTGTGTTTTGCTTCGACCGCTACTGGAATATCGCGGAAACGTCCCAAATAATCCACACAACTCTTACGATCTACCTTACAGCTTGCAACTTGGCCATGCGCCCCGCGGAGCGGTATAAACTCCGTGGGGACCTTGTGCATGACTGCTATGCCTTTAGCCTGGTATTTTTCGTTTGCAAAATTGATAAAATCCTCAAATGGTTTGCCGAGGTTCGCTTTGCTGGCGTCCCTCCTGTATGTACCAGAATCCCATGCCATGGATCACGCCTCCTTTTCTGCGAAATCGTCCGGCATTTCATCCAGGATTCTCTTTAACTTGAAAATTGTACCGTTGCCGATTCCGTTTCCGGATCCGGTCTTTGCTTTCAACGCCTGCAGGAAGCTTTCAACCACTGCCTTTCCTCCGGCATTTCTGTTTTTTATAGCGTTCGCTGCATTTTTCGCAAACTTCGTTGCTTCCGCTTCTGCTTTTACAACCTTGACCTTACTTTTTTCTGCCTCTTCCTCGGCTTTCTCTGCCCGCTCTTTCAGGCCGTTCACATGGTCAACAAGCTGCTGGTCTGTCATTTTACGGAGCTTAATGGCTTCTTTATGAGCTTCCCGTTCCTGCTGTGTCATTCTACAACTCTGTTTTTTCATGTCGTTCCTCCTTCTGGCTATCCTCATAGCATTTATCACACGCGAACCGGTTTCCTTTTCCGGATACACTGATCACAATCGGTATTCTGTTCATGGCTAACCTGCGACCACAAAGAAAACAAGTCTTGAATCCCTGTGTGGGAAGTCCCAGGCGTTCGCGCTGCTGGATAAAATCTCCCACTGTGCAGTCAAACGCGTTCGGGAAAAATTCCACGTTGTATGTACGTTTTACTGTTACTGTCTTTGTGTACTCCATAGCTCAGTCCTCCCTCTTTCCTTTCGGGTGTTTCCGGCCAGTCTGTCCTTTTGGTCGCCTCTTGCATCTGCCTGGGTGCTTTGTTATCCGCTGCGGTTGCTGCGGCTCTGGTTTGTGTTCTTGCCGCTTTTTCTTGCTTCCTACATCCAGAAGCAGCAACGCCCCGCATATGATCAATGCAGCCAGGACGAGCAGCTCTAAAATAAAAATTATTGTTGTCAATAGTTCTTCCTCCTCAATGTCCGCTGCGCAACATGCAAAACAACAGTTCTGTCATTGATCTGCGCCGTGGTCCTGGTCTGCACGGTAAAATAACCGCTAGTTTCCAGTTCTGCGTGTTGTCATCTAACGGGGTCGGATTCTCAAACTCCTCTGTTGCTTTTCGCCATTCCGGTATAGCAACCATTATGCCGAAATAGTTGGAAGATTCCGGGAAGCACTCTTGCAAATGCTTGTGAAACTTGCTGCCTCTTAAATCCGGTAAAATATCTTTGTAACACTCCATTGTTGTTACAATATAGTTTTTCTCCCCTAGGAAGTTCAGCCCATTCCCGCTGTAAACATCTTCCTTGCAGCTCTTTACCTCGTAACAGGTAAATATGCCTTTTTCTATTCCGGATATGGACATCTGGTCCCCTGGCGAAAACTGCATAAAATCAACCCGTTTCCCATTTGCGCTCCACGGATCCACGCTTACCTCACTGGCCCAGTGATTTCCAAATTTAGAAAAATACTGGCCGATCAGCAGCTGGCCGAGGAACTTTGTTGTTTCTGCCCTTGTCATTCTCCTGCCCCCTGTCCTCTGCTCCGGATCCCGACGCTGCCATTGTACCCGGCTGCGTTCAAGTCTTTTTTCATTGCCTTAAACTCTTTTTCTACTGCTGCACCGGTCTTTGTGGTGGTCAGCATTACAACGCCGTCAACCAGATCTGCGTCTTTCCCCTGTTCTTTCAGGTATCTCACGGCCTCGATTTTGTTCATCTGCCACACCTCCTACCATTCAAGCGAATCAAAGTTTTTGCTCAGCTTTTCCTGCTGTCTGTCTAATTTTTCAAAGTTTTCCTGCTGCTGCATAAATTCTCGTAAACTTTTCGGCTTTTGTCCGGATGTGCTTTGTTCCATTTTTTTGAGCAGCCTGTCGCTTTTCTCTTCAAACAGTGCCACACATAAGTTTCTTGTCGCTCTTTCATTCAGGCATTTCTTGCAAAAAAGCGCGTCCAGAATTTCCTCTTTGGTAAATGTCTTTACAAATTCCTCTGCTTTCAAACTCACACCACCCTCACGAATCTTTCCCGAATCCTGTCCGCCCATGCGTTACTATTAGTTCCTGCCTTTTCTTGCTTTTGTATTTTCTTGGCTTCTAGCCTTTGCATGACCTTGTATGTAATGTTCTCGCACTCCCATTTCTTGGTAATTTCATCTTTAAGTTTTTCCGCATTTTTGTTTTGTTCAAGGATTGCGTATTCATAATATTGGAGTCGTCTAACAACCCCGTCCATTCCGACTGCGTCAATATATCCTGTCCCAATGTTGTGGAGATAGTCCCTGCTTATTTGTCCCTCTTCGTACATTTCTAAAAATCGTGGTTCTAAATATGTGTTTAACACAAGCATTGGGTTAAATTCATCATTCGGTGTTACAACGTCCCCACATTCCGCGTGCTTTTTATCTTGTATTCTTGTAATAATTCTCGGAATGTATTCCGTTATTTCCCTATCTATCACTCTGCGCCTCCAATATCTTCCGGGATTCTGCCACTGCCTGGCGATCCACATCATTGTTGTGCTGGTTCTTATCGTGTCCCTTTACCCATATAAACCGGATACTGGTAAATTTCTGCCGTTCCCTCATAAGTTTCCGCCAGAGGTCCCGGTTCTTTTTCATAGCAAAATGGCCGTTCATGGTTTCCACCACATAGTTGCTATCTGAATACACTTCAACCGGTATTGTTTTGTCAGTTATGCTTTTCATGGCTTCCAAAACCGCCTGCATTTCCATACGGTTGTTGGTTTCTCCTATCGCTCCGCCGGATTTCATACGTGCCTGGCCTTTATACATCAGCTTGCAGGCCCAACCGCACCCGGAACCTGGGCGGCCATTGCTCAGGGCGGAACCGTCAGTGTAAACGGCTATTTTATCCATTGTCCTGCCTTTCTTTTGCGTACTCTTCTGCCAATTTATAGCGTTCGCACGTATGTGTTGCCTCTCCTCCGAGTTCGCACTGCGGAGGATACGGGTTAAAAGGCAATGTTGGGATACGGTGTTCACAAGTGCTGCACCTCTTTTCAGCTACCGCCTCTGCTTCCATGCGCTTGTAATGTTCTCGCAAAATTTCTTTTTCTTCATCTGTCATTGCTCTGTACCCTCTTTTCAAGTGCTTCTTTCAATGCTGCAATAACTGTATAGTCCAGCGGACTAATGCTTTCCGGCTTCTCTGCCTTTCTAAATTGCAGCTTTAACAGTTCGCTTTTCAGTGCGCTGCTGATCTTCAATGGTTCCAGCGGGTCGTTTATATTGTCCAGGCACTGCGCCTGGCACGCTCTGGCCGTCTGCATTGCTTCCAGGCACTCCTCTGGTGTCCCGATTTCTTCATATGCTCCCAGCTTCTGAATTACCATAAAAGTAATTTCAAAAAACAGCTCGTATGTTTTGTATGGGCTTATAATGGCATCATTCCTGCTTTTCAGGTTGTACCGTGCTGGTGAAAATGCTTTCCCCGCGTCCTCGGTCAGGCGCTCCACCATAAAATTGATGTTTTTCATATCTTCAACATTCTTCATTACTTTCCGTCTCCGTAACTCCATTTGCATACCGTGTAAGTTCTTCCCTCATTCCCAGGCGCTGCACCGCGGCCACCAGACCATATGCCAGGCGTACCAGGTCGAACGGTTTCACATTCAACATTTCAACCGATAAATCGTCGCTGCCCTTTTCCAGGTCCACACAACACCCGCTTTGAATTTCCTTTGTGCTGCCGTCGCTGTATCTCACTGTAATGCCGGCAATATCACGGCTCTTTTCTTCTCCCATGACTCTCATTCCTCCGTTTCTTTTAACTGTCTAATTTTCGCTTCCAGCGGTATTGCAGCATATTTATTTTTGGGGTATCTCTGATACTCAGCTCTAACCGCTTCGCGATTGTAAAGGTTGTCGTATTTCATTGCTAATCGAAGCGAAATGTCAGAACCTTTTCCCGTTAATGTAATTTTTGACTTGTCCATATATTCAAAAAATATTTTCCACATGCTGCTCAATCCTTTCTTTTGCAATCTGGTAATATTCCGGATCCAGCTCTATCCCTACAAACTCCCGTCCGGTATTCAGGCAGGCAACGCCGGTGCTCCCAGCTCCCATGCAGTTGTCCAGGACTGTCTCTCCTGGGTTCGTGTAGGTCTTGACCAGGT
>ERZ791743.799-NODE-799-length-24146-cov-13.395915_pt1 | contig 24146 bp, 14 predicted proteins | sample MGYA00509952_ERZ791743 | MGnify/ENA primary metagenome ERZ791743 (study PRJEB30046, sample SAMN00792040) | human gut metagenome | study: EMG produced TPA metagenomics assembly of the A metagenome-wide association study of gut microbiota in type 2...
TATTCTAAAAAAAAGTATATATTCTTTATTATAATATCCTTTAAAATTGACAATAGTTTTTTACAATAAGCTGTTTTTTACAGCTAAAAATATAAAAAAAATATCCATAAAATAGAACTTAAAAATTAGAATTTACCTGTATTATTAAAAAGAACAAAATAAAGTATAATAATACTATTAAAACTTAAAAAGTTTTATTCTGAATATAAGTTTTAATTTATGATCTGGGAGGAAAATTTTGAAAGAAAAAATTAAAGTTGCAGTTCCTGAGTTCGTATTAAAGACTTTAAAGGAAGACCAAAAACATTTTGATATGACAAAAGAAAAACTTTGTAATGAAATTTTGTTGAAATTCTCAAGAGAAAATCTAAATTGTTATTGTGATATTCAATTTAATAAGAACGAATATCTTCAATTTAATCTAAATAAGACAAATAAGATTTATTATGAAGAACTAAGCAAAAAAATAGATGGGAAAAATGACTCAGAAAAAATAAGAAAAATTTTTTCTGAATATGCTGTTCTTCAGCCATTTGTTAGAGAATCAATTCTATTTTGGGAAAAGATTATATGTATAAACTCTTTTGAAAAAAATAAGAAAAATTTAAAGATTTGTACCAATGGAAGTATATATGAAGGAAAGGTGGAAAAGTTATTTATAGATGAAGAAAAAGGCTATTTAATGGCAAAAATAAATAAATGTAATCACTATGTAAGCGAAATAAAAATTTTGAATTAAAAGCATTTTTAATATTTATAAAAGGGAGGATTTATGAAAAGGATAGTTATAACTATTTTTCTTTTAGCTAATTTAGCAACGGTTATTTATTCGCAGGAAATAACTGAAAAAGAAGGAATGAGAGTTCTTAAACAAATAAGAAAAGAAGTTCAATTGGAAGAAAAAGAAAAAGCCAGAGCTGTTAGAGAAGCAGAAAAAATCAAAGCAGCAGAGGAGAAAGCAAAAATAAGTGCTGAGAAGGCAGAAGAAAAAAAAGGGAAGAAAATACTTGAAGAGATTAGAAGAGATATGAATGAATCTCTAGAGGAAAAAGTTTTTAGAAGTGAAAATAACCCTGAAGCAAGAATGGTAGCTGCAGAAAACGCCTTTGAAATAGGAAGGGAAAGAATGGCATTTTTAAAGGCAGAAGAAAAGGAAATTATGGAACTTGAAAAATCTTTAGGAATAGAAGATATAAATAGAGATGTATTTTTAGGACAGAAATTTGATAAAGTTTATGATGAATTTAAAGCTAATAACAATGAACTTGAAATACTTTTATTAGAAAATGAAAAACTTAAAGAATACTTGAGTAGACTAGATAGAATGGAAGAAAAAGTAAAAGCAGGAAATTAAAGAAGGGGAGAAGATAGATGAAAAAAAATGACATTGAAAAATCCTTAAAGAGATTTTTGAAGAGAAAAGTAAGTTACTCTTTATCACTTTTAATAGCCTTTATGATAACAGGAGGGGTATCTTTAAGTGCAGGAATAACAGCAGAGGAGATACAAGAAACTAAAGGGGAACTTTTAACTAAAATACAGACAGAACGTGAAGAAATAAAAAGAAAAATAGCAGAAAATGAAAGATTAATAAGAGAATATAATTCAGATTTTGTGGAACTTGTGAGAAAAGGAGATTTTTACTCAAAACCCTTAACTCCAAGCACACAAGTTTTTTTTAGTTATCAATATTTAGATAATGGGAAGATGAAAGATGTAACAGATAAGGAATTTGCAAAAACTATTGATGCTGTTAATAAACATTATGGAACAACAAATGGCAGAAGTTTACTTAAATCTACAGGAAATATAGGAAAAGATAAAATAATAGCTGGAAATGGGATAGTAGTTGATAATGAAGTTTTTAGAGAAACAATAGAAGTAGGAGCAAATATAAAGCCTGTAGAACCGACATTACCAACAATTAATCCAAATGTATCAGTAAATGTATCAGCACCAGTAGTAAATCTTGGTGTATTGCCAGGAACAGTGAGCCCTGTAACGCCATCAATAACTCCAGTATCAGCACCAATAATAACGCTTCCAACAGCACCAGGAAATTTGAGTGTAAATGTATCAACACCATTGGCAGTTGATAAAATCACAGTGAGTGCTCCAATAGTAAGTACACCAACAACACCAACTGAAAAAAATATAGAAATAAAAACTCCTACTTTGCCTCAGGGGTATGAGCCAACTATGATAACTTTGCCTACAGCTCCAACATTACCAGTTGTAGTTCCTGTAAATGTCTCATCTCCTTCAGTAGCTGGAAGTGGGGCAAATCCAAGTGTACAATATTATTGGTGGAATGGAAATAATGGAGTAATATCTCAAATAAGTTTAAAATCTGGAGAATATATTATAAATGGAAACTCAGGAAATTATAGTGTGGGAGTAACAGGATATGATGCAGAAGCATTTCCAGGAACAACTCCTAGTGGAACTAAACCAACAGAAAATAAAGTCTATAATGTTCCTCAACAATTTTTTCATACTTTATTAAATGTACCATATTCATATTATGGAGAAAATACAAAAATAGTTTTTAATTCAAATAATGCTAAACTTATTGATCTTGAAACTGAAGGAATAGTAAATGGAAATTTAGATAACAGAGTAACAGAAGGGCTTATAACTTCAGCAACACGTGATAGATTAAGGGAGTATCAGTCGTATACTGGAATTATAGGAGAAGATGGGACAGAACTTTTATTCGTTAATAAAGGTGAGATAGAAATAAATGGAACAGGATCAGCATATTTTTTTACAACATCACATACTAATGGGAATTATAGAACCAATTATTTAGATAATGAAGGAACAATTACTGTCACTGGAGACAAATCTATTGTATATATGCATTCTCCTGATACAAGTCAGTCTAAAGCATATATTTATTCAAATGGACCAACTGGAAAAATATATGTAGATGGAGTAGGAGCTTCATTGATGCAGTGGGCTTATTCAAATTTATCTCATAACAGAGCCGCATTTGTAAATGAAGGAACTGCTGAAATAAGAGGAGCAGAGGCAATTGCTCTATATATGTCAAATAATAGTATATTTGACAATAGACATGCAGCTTATATTAAAAAAGCTATTGACCTGTTAGGGGATAAGAGTATTGGAATGGTTGCTCAAAATACCAATATAACAAATGAAAAAAATATCGTAAAATTTAATATTGGAAATAAAGAACAAACTATAGTAAAAGGGAATTCATTAACTAGTATTTTTACTAATGCTGATGGGACTCCAAGAGCAAATGATCCAACTTTAGTAGAGCAGGGTATTGGAATATTGATGGATAATAATTCTATAACTAAAACAGCAGCTCAAATAGAAATTGGAAAATATTCATATGGTGGAATAGGTATCTTTGGAAAGCAAGGTACAATAGAAATCTTAGCTCCATCTGGAACTTCCGGAGAGAAAAGCAATATAATAATCTCAGATGGAGAAAAAAATACTGGAATTATTGCTAAAGGTGGAGATGTAAAGTTTAATGGAGACATCTTAATAAAGGGTGGAAAAGATAATAGGGTAGCAGTTGCAGAAAGTGGAAAAAAAATAACTATAACTGGAAATGTAACAGCTGGAAGTAATGATAAAAAAATTGAAGACAGTGTTATTTTATATGCAAAAGATAATGGAACAGTAATAACTGTAGAAAATGACAAATTAAATTTAAAATTGTCAGGGGATAGTACTGGAATTTTTGCAACAAGTCAGGGAAAAGTAGTTGCAAATAGAACTTCTTTAACTCTTTCTCAACCTGATGCCAATGGAAATATTCCAGAACCTACTGCGGAAGTCAACATTTATGTAGAGGGGAAAAAAGATACTGATGGAAAGATTAAAGGTCTAGGATTGTATACAAGTTCTGGAGGAAATATCAGTGCTAAAAATACTTATGTTAAAGTCAAAAATGGTGCTGTTGGAATAGCTTCAGTAGGTAATGGATCAAAAGTTGACTTGACAGGAGGCATAATAGATTATGAAGGAAATGGATATGCTGTTTATAGTTCTGATGATGGAGAAATTGATTTAACAAATGGAGAAATAATTTTAAGAGGTAAGGCTACTGCATTGGAATTAGATTTTGCAGGAGGAACTAATCCAATAAAGCTTCAAGGTACAAGAATTACTGTTATGTCTAATGATGCAATAATAGCTAACTTAAAAAATGCGGGTGTTCTAAATATTGCAAACTTAGAAAGTAATATTGCTGCGAACTTAGGAGGAGTAACTTTTAAGAATGGAACAAATGGCAGTGAAGTATTTGATAAATATAAAGTTGCAGCAATAGATGGAGGAACTCTTAATATTGATACAAATATAGATAAGGGAGATACTTCAACAAACAGTCCAGGATTTTATTATTATAGAAGATTCTTAGGACAAAGACTTAAAATAAATGTTTTAGATAATATAACAGTTAATGCTTCACTAAATAGTGCTTACGCTTCAGAATATTTTAAAGGACAAGTTGTAGGACTTGAAATAAACTCTAGCTCTTCTGCTACAGGAGTAAGCGATACTCAAATAAATCTTGGACATGGAGCTAAAATTGTGGCTTCGAGACTGGATAGTGGAAGTGGAGCAATTGGAGCATATATAAATTATGGGGAAATTACTCTTGATACAGGAAGTTCTATAGAAGTGGAAAAAACTTTAAAAAATGAAAATGGAGTAGGAATATATGCTGTAAATGGAAGTAAAATAACTAATAAAGGAAATATTACTGTTGATGGAAACTATGGAATAGGTATCTTTGGTACAGCATATAGAACAGATTCATCTAATATCCCTGTTGTTAATGAATTTGGTGGAAAAGCTGGCGAAGGTGAATTAGAAATAAATAATGCTCAGAACATCACTTTATTAGGTATGGGTACTGTTGGTATTTATGCAAAAAATAATAATATCTCTGTTTCTAGTGAAAAAACTAAAGTAAACAATACAGGAAATATAACTGTAGGAGATTCAAATACATCTACTTCAGTAGGGATTTATGGTGAAAAAGCTACAATTTCAAACACAGGAACAATTTCAGTGGGAGCTGGAGGGGTAGCTATATATGCAACAGAAGGAAGTAGAATAACTGATCTTGGGACTCTTGATTTAGGAGCAGATGGAGTAGGAGTTATGGTTGATGGTGCTTCAACTATATCAGCGAATTCAGTTACTCTTACATCAAATAATACAGGAACTCTTGGAAAAACTGGAATCTTCTATAAAGGAACTCTTGGAATAGAGGATCAGAATGTAGGTGTAAATATAAATGCTTCAGCTCTTGATAAAGGAACAGCTATATATGTAGAAAATATGAATGTAACTTCTTCTGGAACTTTAAATGTAGGTAAAGAGGGAGTCGGTATTTTTGTAAAGGGTAACTCAACTCAAATAGGAACAAATACAGGAACTATTGATCTTACATCTGGAAAAACAGGTGCAGTAGGTATGTATACTAAAACTGCTAATATTGTTAATGATACAGCTGGAATTATTGAAGTAAGAGATTCTTCGCAAATAGGTATGTATGCAGAGGGGACTAATAATAAAGCTACTAATACAGGAACAATTAATCTGAATGTAGATAGTTCTACTGGTATCTATGTAAAATCTGGTGCAACAGCTGAACTTAATGGAAATATAGGATTTACAGGGAAATCAAGTGTAGGAGTTTTTGCAGAAAATGCAACAGTAAACTTTAAAGATAATTTGAACTTTACAAATAATAATGAAAATAAAAATATTTATGTTTATGGTAAAGATGCTGCTGTAGGAATAGATTCTGGAAAAATTGTAACAGTAGATGGAATGGGAACTCCAGCAACAACAGGAAATAAGACTGTAGGAATATATCTTGAAAATACTGGTAATGGAAGTACATTTAATGGAACTACAGGGCAACTTGTTGTTACAAATGAAGCAGTAGGTATCTATTCTAAAGGGAATAATACTTTGAATGTAAACATAACAGCTAATGGAGCAAAGACAACAGGAGTATTTATAGATGGAAATTCTACTATAGCAGGAACAGTAACCGTAAAAGGAACTGCATCTGCAGGAGCGATTGGAGTATATGGAAGTGATGGTGCTGTAACTATAGGCGTTGGAGGACTTACTCTTAAGACAGATGCAGATAAAGGAACTGGAATATATCTTGTTGATGGAGCCTATGCAGCAGGAGAAAAAATTACTGTGAACAATACAGCTACTGTGGATAACATAGGAGTATACTACAGTAAGGGAACTGCTTCAGGGATTGTAACAAATGGGGCTGAAATTGAACTTACAGGAAGTAAAAGCATAGGAATATATGCAGCTGATGGAATAAACCTTGTTAATAGTAAAGATGTAATATCAACAGGAGTGGGAACAAACAATAATATAGCTTCGTATGTAGGAGGAAATTCAACACTTACTTCAAATGGAAATATAACTATGGCAGGGGCAGATAATATAGGAATATATACTGGCAAAGGAACTGGAGTAAACAGTGGAATTATTGATATAAGTGGGGGAACAGGAACATCATCAGCAGGAATGGTGGCTAAAACTGATACTGCAGCAGATACAGCTACTGTGGAAAATAAAAATAAAATTACTGTAGGTTCTAATCTTGGAATGTATATAGCAGGAGCTGGAACAAGCTCAGGAAAAAATACAGGAACAATAACTGCAACAACAGGAACTGGGGTATATGTTGATGGTTCAGGGAATAGTTTTAATGGAACTGGAGGAACTATTGCATCAAATACAGTTGGAATTTACCTGAAAAATACAGATGTTAATAAAATCACAACTGGAACTTTAAATATAGGTTCAGGAGGAGTTGGAGTATTTGGTGAAGATGCTAAAATAGATTTTGCAGTAAATGTTACAGGAAGAGGAGCAGTAGGAGTTGCAGCTAAAGGAAATTCAATAATTTCAGGAAATATTAAAACAGGACAAGGTTCTGTTGGAACATTTCTTCTTAATGATACAGTAACATTTAATGGAGCAGTTATAGAAACAGGAGCAAGCATTCCAGAGTCAGGTCCGGGAGCGAATGATGCCAAAACATCAGTAGGAATACTGTTTGATGCAGGAATAACTAGTACATATACTATGAATAATGTAACTGTAAATGCAAAAGATGGAGTAGGAATATATCTTGGTGGAACTGGAATGACTCTTAATCATAATGGAAATATAACTACTGAAGGTGGAATAGGAATATATGTAAAAAATGGAACTACATTGGCAACAGGAACATCAACACTTAACATAAGCAATGGAGGAACTGGAGTATATATAGAGCAGGGAACAGCAAACTTAGGATTAAGTGGAAATTTGACATTTAATTTTGGAACTGGTGGAGGAATAGGAGTATTCAATAATGGAGGAACACTTAACCTTGGAAATAATATAACTATAACAGGTTCAGGTTCTCTTGCTGCAACTTCAAATGGAAACTTAATTTCTTCTGGAAATTTAAGTATAGGAGAGGGAGGAACAGGACTTCTTGGAACATATGACAGTGGAACTGTAACAGCAAAAAGTATAACAAATAACGGAGGAACAATAAATGTTCATACAGGAGGGATAGGTCTTGCAGCTATAAAGGGAACAAGTATTCCAACAGGAACGATTACCATAAATAATAGTGGAATAATTAATGCAGAAGGAATATCAACTGGAGCTACTCCATCTCATTCTATTGGAATTTATACAGATGTAGCTGAAATTGTAAATACAGGAAGTATCAATGTAGGAACAGATGGAATAGGAATTTATAGTGCCAATAGTGGAAAATCAGTGCAAAATGATACTATGATTATGACTGGAACAGGTGGAATAGGAGTATATCTTAAAGATGCTACAACTGGACTTGCTTCAAATAATATAATTTCAACAAGTTCAAGAAATACAGGAGTAGTTCTTGAAGGAGTAACCTCAAATATAAATGCAGGAACTGTTACCTTGGGAGATGAAAGTGTAGGAGTAATGGCTGTATCAGGAACAACTTCTGCAATAGATGGAACTATTAAAGTAGGAGCTTCAAGTTCTGATAAAAGTGCAATAGGAGTAGTAGTAAAAGGTGGTTCTAATGCAGTATTAACGGGAACAGCATCAATCACAGCTGGAACAGGTGGTATAGGAGTATATGCTGAAGGGGCAGGAACAACAGTTGTTGTTTCAAATGCAGGAAATATATCAGTAGGAACAGATGGAATATATATGTATTCTAAGGGAGCTGCTTTGTCTTTTACAGGAGATATTACAGCTGATGCTCAAATAGGAATAGTTGCAGATGGAGGAAGCATAACTGCAAGTGGAAGCTCATCTATAACAGCTAAAAATGGTGGAATAGGAGCATATATAAAAAATGCAGCACCAATATTTGGAGGAACAGTAATTACAGTTCAAAGTGGAATTGCAGAAACAAATTCTAGTCCAGCAAAATATTCTGTAGGAATTTATTATGATGGGGTAGCATCAATAGGAGCAATGCCAGTAGTTACACAAACAGGAAATTATACAATAGGCAGAGTATTAAATAATTCAGCTGGAAGTGCAACTGGTGGAATTTCTATAGGAAGTTCGGGAAGCAATCAGGTAGGAGTAATGGTAAAAGGAAACTCTAATTTAGCTGTGACAGGTGGAGTAGCTGTAACAGGAAATAGTAATATTGGTGTATATGGAGAAAGCAGTGCAATAACAGTGACTGGAGATATATCAGCTGCTTCAGTATCTTCATTGACAAATTCATCAATAGGTGTATTTTTAGATAAAGGTTCATCATACACAGGAACTGTAGGAAATATTTCAGCAGGAAGTAACAGCATTGGAATCTATGGAAAAAATATGGTTGGGGGAACAATTACACAAAGTGGAACAACTATGAATGTAGGAACTAATGGAGTAGGTATTTATGGAGAAGGAAATGGAAATATCAACTTATCGATGGGAACAATAACTCTAAGTGATAAAAATTCTATTGGTGTATATGCTAAAGGACTAAATTCAGTAGTAACAGGAAATATGACTATTGGAACAAATACAAGTATAGGAATAGTAAGTGAAGGGAATGGAAATGTAACATATACAGGGGATATAACAATAGCTGATAAAATAAAAACAGGTTCTGTAGGAATATACAAGCTTGGAGGAACAGCACCATCAATTATTACTTCATCAGGGAACTGGTCAGTAGGAAACAGTGGTTATGGAATTTATTTAAAGGGTCAGGGAACAACAGTTAATAATAGTGCAGATATGACACTAGGAATGTCAGCAGTAGGAATATTCTCAAGTGGAGTAAATGTAATTAATAATACAGGAAATATAGTTGTAGGAGAAACAGATGTAAAAGGTGATCATAATAAGATAGAAAATCATCTTAACTCAATAGGAATATATGCAACTGCAGGAACTACTGTAAATAACTCTGGAAATATAACTGTAAACTACGATCATTCAGTAGGAATCTATGGAGATGGCTCAGGAACAAAAATTCAAAATACAGGAACTATCAATGTTGATAGAGGAGGAGTAGGAATTCTTGTAAGAGATGGAGCAGTAGCCATAAATGCTGCTGGAGGAAATATCATCTTAGGAAGTACATCAGCTCCAATGCCATGTACAGCAACAACAGTGGGAATGGCAGCATATTCAGGGGCAAAAATAGAGAATGCTGGAACAATAACTGTTAATGAAGGTGTTGGAATGCTTATAGGAGTAGGAGCAACATTTGACAACAGTGGAACTATTTATTTAAAAAATGGAATAGGAATTGAAGGACCAGGAGCTTTAAACAACTATGGGCATATAGTTGTTCTTCCAGGAGGAAATGGAACTCCAGGAGCAAATGTGGGAGTATCTAATGCTGAAATAGGAAGTGTAAAAATAGAATCAGATGGAACAATAACAATTAATGATAAATATGTATCTATTGGAGGAACACTTTCAACAGTAGGAAATATAGTAGTAAATGGGGCATATGTAGATGTAACAACTGGAACACCATTATTTAATGCAAATAGTGTAAGTGGAGAAGTAAGATTACTTCCAAACTTTGCAGCTACAGGAAATGGAATTTCATATGAGATAGAAGGCTTTATAAATACAGCAATGGGAACAATAACAGGAACTAAACTTACTCCTGTAACATCACCTCTATTTATTGCTAAAGTTACAGATAAAGGAAATCTTGTTATTGCAAAAAGACCATATGCAGATTTAGTAATAGGAGAACAATTTGATGCTCTATATAATGGACTAGATAATATCCTTAAGAATAGTGGAGGAAATGGAAAAGATGCTGAAATCCTAAAAGGATTAAATCAGTATTTAGAAGGACTTCCTAAAGATCAGTTTGAAAGAGAAACAGCATTAAAATTAGCTGAAACTAGAGGAGATATCTATGCAACTATTCAAGGAAGAATGCAGGATATTAATCAAGCATTTGCTAATTCTTTCTATGAACTTGAATCATCATATAATCTGACTAAAGACAGCAGTAAATACAGTGTTATCTATACTGATGGAAACTACAAGGACTCTACTTTAGGAATAGATGACTATGACTACAAGGTAATGGGACTTCTGTATATGAAAGAAAAAGAGGGAACAGAGTATGGAAGCAAGTATGGATATACAATAGGATTTGCTGGATCTAAATTTGACTTTGATGATGGTGGATCAAAAGAAGATGTATACTCATTGAGAGTAGGAGCACACAGAGTTAAAAATCTAAGTGATGAGCATAAAGTATCATGGTTATCAAGAATAGAACTAGGATACAACAGACATATTGCTAAGAGAAAACTTAATCTTCAAGAAACATTTGAAAATAAGGGAGAGTATAATACTTACTCTGTAGCATTTGACAACAAACTTACAAAAGTTATCTATACAGATTTATCTAGACAGTTAGATGTATATGCTGATTTAGATTTAGAATATGGAAAAGTAGATGATTTTAAAGAACATGCTGGAAGCAAGGGTGGACTTGAAGTGCAAATTAAAGATAACGATTACTTAAGCGCACAGGCAGCAGCAGGAGTAAAAGCTCAGCAGAGAATCTATGTAGTAAATGATGTATCTGTAAAAGTAACAGCAGATGTAAAGTATGCATATGAACTTGGAGATAATTATGATGGAAACAAAGCAAGACTAAAAAATGGAGGAGAAGGATATTACAGCCTGATTACTCCAGATGAGAAAGAAGGAAAATTATCAGGAAAAGTAGGGCTGACAGTGGAAAAAGCCAACCACATGGGAGTAACATTTGAAGTAGAGGCAGCAGATGAAAGCAATAGAAAAGACTCATCAGTTAAATATGGTGTAAGATTCAATTATAAATTTTAATTGATGATAAGAAGATTAGAAAAAGGTGTGGAATAGAAAGGTCTATATAATAGCAAAAATATAAAAAGAGGAAGGATAATTATTATGAAAGAAACAGAATTTATAAGAGAGTATAGGAAAAAAAGAGAATTAAAAAATTTACAGGTAGCAAAAGAGAAGGTAGAAATTTTTTGGGAAACTTTAGCAGATATTTTAAAAGAAGAGGAAAAACTCATTTTTAAAGGATGGGGAAGTTTTGAAGTAAAAGAGGTAAAAGAAAGAATATTTAATAATCCAAGAACAAAAAAATCAGAAAAAATACCTGCAACAAATAAAATAGTATTTAAACAGGGAAAAATTCTAAAAAGAAAATTTAACGAAAAAGTATAAAAAATCATTAAAGACAGGACAGAAAAAATTATCTGTCCTGTTTATTTTATTGAGATATTATGAGATTTAAAAAAATAATAAAAATATATTTGGAATATAATTGATTTTAAATAAAATAAAATGTCTAAATAAAGAAATAATAATAAAAAAATAAAACATATTATATAAAAAGTATATAATTGTATATATTTCTTATATTAGACATTAAATAAATTATGATGTAATCTATTAATAGATAATTTATTATTAAAATGTTTTTAATAATTAAGAATAAAGATTTAAAAGTTTTATTTTTAGTTATTATTAAAATGTTTTTAATAATATGAAAGTTAGAAATGCTTAACAAATACCTAGGTCTAAGTTTTATTTTATATCGCGATATCATAATTATAATGAAAAGATTGATGCCTTATTGAGATTATTTTAATATGTAAAATAAAATTTTATAACTTAGGAGGTTTTTATGTTGTTCAATCCAGTAATACTATCAGTTTTGACTATGATAATTCTTTGTTTACTCAAATTAAATGTAATTTTTTCTATGCTCATAGCTGCTTTAATAGCAGGAATAACTTCTGGAATGGGAATGTCGGAAACTATGAAGATATTGATAGGAGGTATGGGAGGAAATTCAGAAACAGCATTGAGTTATCTCTTGCTTGGAACATTAGCAGTAGCTATAAATAGTACAGGAGTAGCCAGTATAATATCTAAAAAAATAGCTGGAATAGTAAGTGGAAGAAAACAGTTGCTTCTTTTATTAATAGCAGGATTGGCTTGTTTTTCACAAAACCTTATACCAGTTCATATAGCATTTATTCCTATATTGATTCCACCTCTATTAAAACTAATGAATAAGTTAAAGTTGGATAGAAGAGCAATGGCATGTTCTTTAACATTTGGATTAAAAACTCCATATGTAGTATTGCCAGTAGGATTTGGACTGATATTTCATACAATAGTAAAAGATCAGATATCGGCTAATGGATATACTATAGAACTTGGAGAAGTTTGGAGGTCTACTTGGATATTAGGAGTAGCTATGGTTATTGGATTGCTTGTAGCAATATTTGTTACTTATAGAAAAGATAGAGAATATCAAGATCTACCTCTAAAAGGTATGGAAGAAGTAGATAGTGATAAAATGGAAAAAACACACTGGATAACATTAATTGCAGCATTAACAGCTTTTGGAATACAGTTATATACAGGTTCTCTTCCATTGGGGGCATTGACAGCTCTTGGAATAATGATGGCTTTTAAGGTAGTAAAATGGAGTGAACTAGATGGTGTATTGAATGATGGACTGCTTATAATGGGATTAATAGCATTTATTATGTTGGTCGCAGCAGGATATGGAAGAGTAATTAGAGAAACTGGAGCTATAGAAACTCTTGTAACAGGAGTAGTTGGAATTTGTGATGGAAATAAGGCAATAGCTTCTTTGGCTATGCTTACAGTAGGACTTTTCATAACAATGGGTATAGGGACATCTTTTGGTACAGTGCCAATACTGGCAACTATTTATGTACCTCTTGCTATTGAAATGGGATATTCTCCAGCTGCGATGATAGTTCTTATCACAGCTGCATCTATAATAGGAGATGCAGGATCCCCTGCTTCAGATTCAACATTGGGACCAACCTCGGGATTGAATGCAGATGGTCAGCATGAGCATATAAGAAATACTTGTATAGCAACATTTGTTCACTTTTGTATACCATTATTTATAGCAGGATTTGTAGGAAGTTTAATATTTTAAAAATAGATACAAAATAATTTAGGAGGCGATTTTTAATGAGATTGGTGATAGGAGATAGAAGACTTACATTAGAAGATCTAATTAATATTACAAGAAAAGGTTATAAGATAGAAATCTCAGAAAAAGCATATGAAAGAGTAGCAGCAGCCAGAGAACTTGTAGATAGATATGTAAAAGAAAAAAAAGTATCTTATGGAATTACTACAGGATTTGGAAAATTTTCAGATACAGTTATTTCAGAAGAGGAAACAGGAGTGCTTCAGAAAAACCTTATAATGAGCCATTCATGTGGAGTAGGTAATCCTCTTCCAGTGGATATGGCAAAAGGAATAATGCTTCTTAGAATAGTAAATTTATCTAAAGGACATTCAGGAGTAAGAAAAATAGTTCTTGATACATTGGTAGATATGCTCAATAAAGATGTTACTCCATTTATTCCGGAAAAAGGTTCACTAGGAGCATCAGGAGATTTGGCACCATTATCACATATGGTATTAGTAATGCTTGGTATGGGAAAAGCATATGTAAATGGAGAGCTTTTAGATGGAGCAGAGGCTATGAAAAAAGCAGGAGTTCCTATTCTAGAGGAACTTTCTTCTAAAGAGGGATTAGCACTTATCAATGGAACTCAGGTAATGACTTCAATTGGAGCACATGTAACATATGATGCAATCAATCTTATGAAACATCTGGATATTGCAGGAGCTCTTACAATGGAAGCTTTAAATGGAATAACTTGTGCATTTGATTCTAGAGTTCATGAAGTGAGAGGACATCAAGGACAAATAAAGACAGCAGAGAATTTTAGAAATATTCTTGCAGAAAGTAAATGTACAACTAAGCAGGGAGAAATGAGAACTCAAGATCCATATACACTGAGATGTATTCCACAAATACATGGAGCAAGTAAAGATGCTCTTGAATACGTAAGAGAGAAAGTTGAAATAGAAATGGAAGCAGTAACAGATAATCCGATAATTTTCTGTGATACAGATGATGTTATTTCAGGAGGGAACTTTCATGGACAACCTATGGCACTTCCATTTGATTTTTTAGGAATAGCAATATCAGAAATGGCAAATGTTTCAGAGAGGAGAATTGAAAGACTTGTAAATCCAAGCCTAAATTGTGGACTTCCAGCATTTTTGGTTGAAAATGGTGGTGTGAATTCTGGATTTATGATAGTTCAATATAGTGCAGCTTCTCTTGTATCAGAAAATAAAGTTTTGGCTCACCCAGCTTCAGTGGATTCTATACCATCTTCAGCAAATCAGGAAGATCATGTATCTATGGGAACTATAGCAGCTAGAAAAGCAGGAGAGATATTAAAAAATGCAAGAAAAGTAATAGCTATGGAGATTTTATCAGCCTGCCAAGGAATAGACCTCAAAAAAGTAAATAAAAATCTTGGACTTGGAACTGAAAAAGCATATACAGCAGTAAGAGAAATAGTATCATATTATGATAAAGACAGAGTTATGAATATAGATATCAATGCTGTAGAAACATTAATAGAAAAAAACAGTATAGTAGAAAATGTAGAAAAAGTTATTGGAGAATTAAAAATATAGGGGGATGTAAAATGATAAACAAAGACATATTTAATGCAATGACAATAAAACTGGCAGCTCAAGATATACCAGAAAAAATGCCTGAAATGGATCCTAAAATAAGAAGGGCTCCCAAAAGGGTAGTACATCTGGAAAAAGATGAAATAGAATTAGCACTAAAAAATGCTTTAAGATATATACCAGAAGAATATCATGAAAGACTGGCACCAGAATTTTTAAATGAATTAATGGAGCATGGAAGAATATATGGATATAGATTCAGACCAGAAGGAAGAATTTATGGAAAACCTATTGATGAATACAAAGGGAAATGTGTAGAAGCTAAAGCAATGCAGGTGATGATAGATAATAATCTTGATTTTGAAATAGCTCTTTATCCTTATGAATTAGTTACTTATGGAGAAACAGGACAGGTATGCCAAAACTGGATGCAGTACCTGCTTATAAAAAAATATCTTGAAAATCTTACTCAGGATCAAACATTAGTAGTAGCATCAGGACATCCTACAGGATTATTCAGATCAAATCCATATGCTCCAAGAGCTATAATAACTAATGCACTTATGGTAGGGGCATTTGATGATTATGATAACTGGGCAAGAGCAGCAGCTATTGGAGTAGCTAATTATGGACAAATGACAGCTGGTGGCTGGATGTACATAGGACCTCAGGGAATAGTACATGGAACTTATTCAACAATACTTAATGCAGCAAGACTTTTCTGTGGAGTGGCAAAAGATGGAGATCTTACAGGAAAATTATTTGTTACTTCTGGATTAGGAGGAATGAGTGGAGCACAAGGAAAGGCTACTGTAATTGCTAAAGGAGTGGGAATAATAGCAGAAGTAGATATTTCTAGAATACATACAAGGCTTGAACAAGGCTGGATAGATAAAATAGCTTGGACTCCAGAAGAAGCATTTAAGATGGCAAAAGAGAAACAAGAGGCTAAAGTTCCCTTTGCAATAGCATTTCATGGAAATATAGTAGACCTTCTTGAATATGCTGATAAAAATAATAAACATATAGATCTTCTTTCAGATCAGACATCATGTCATGCTGTATATGATGGTGGATATTGTCCAGTAGGAATAACATTTGAAGAAAGAACAAGATTATTAGCAGAAGATAGAGAAACTTTTAATAAACTTGTAGATGAAACATTAAAAAGACATTATGAAGTTATTAAAAAATTAACAGCTAAGGGAGTATATTTCTTTGATTATGGAAATAGTTTTCTAAAATCTATTTATGACATAGGGATTAAAGAAATATCTAAAAATGGAAGAGATGATAAAGGTGGTTTTGTATTCCCTTCATATGTGGAGGATATATTAGGACCAGAGTTATTTGATTATGGATATGGACCTTTCAGATGGGTGTGTCTGTCTGGTAAAAAAGAAGATTTATTAAAAACTGACCATGCAGCTCTTGAACTTGTTGATCCAGAAAGAAGATACCAAGATAGAGATAACTATATGTGGATAAAAGATGCTGATAAAAATGGACTTGTAGTAGGAACACAAGCAAGAATATTTTATCAAGATGCAATGAGCAGAACAAGAGTAGCTCTAAAATTTAATGAAATGGTAAGAAATGGAGAAATAGGACCAGTTATGTTAGGAAGGGACCATCATGATGTATCGGGAACTGACTCACCTTTTAGAGAAACATCAAATATAAAAGATGGAAGCAATATAATGGCAGATATGGCAACTCAATGTTTTGCAGGAAATGCAGCAAGAGGAATGACTATGATAGCTCTTCATAATGGAGGAGGAGTAGGAATAGGAAAATCCATTAATGGAGGATTTGGAATGGTTCTTGATGGAAGTCACAGAGTTGATGAAATACTTATGCAGGCTATGCCTTGGGACGTAATGGGAGGAGTAGCCAGAAGAGCATGGGCTAGAAATCCACATTCAATAGAAACAGTAATTGAATATAATAATGATAATAGGGGAACAGACCATATTACGCTTCCATATATTGCTAATGATAATTTGATTAAAAAACTTGTTGATGAAAAATTAAATAAATAAAATCATACAAGGTGGAGGGGTAAATGAAAGCAGATTTAATATTATATAATATTGGAACATTAGTAACATCTAGAGAATTAGATAAAGCAGATTTTGATAATGGAATGGAAAATATTGAGATATTGAAAAATGCTTACTTAGCTGTAGCTGATGGAAAAATACTTGAGATTGGAATAGGAAATATACCTGAAAACTTAAAATCAGAATGGACAAAACTTGTAGATATAGAAAAAAAAGTGGTTACTCCTGGAATTGTTGATTCTCATACACATCTTGTGCATTATGGCTCTAGAGAAAATGAACTTCCTTTAAAATTAAAGGGAGTTCCATACCTTGAAATTCTTAGAAATGGTGGTGGAATACTTAGTACAGTAAGAGCTACAAGAAAAGCTACTAGATATGAACTATTTGATAAAGCATATGAAGTATTGAATAGAATGCTTTGTTTTGGAGTAACTACAGTAGAATCTAAAAGTGGATATGGACTTGATTTAGAAAATGAAATAAAACAATTGGAAGTGAATAAAAAATTAAATGAAAAACATCCTATTGATATAGTTTCTACATTTATGGGAGCTCATGCTATACCAGAGGAATTCAAAGGGAACTCAAAAGGTTATGTTGAAGAGGTAATAAGAATGCTTCCTATAATAAAAGAAAAAAAGCTTGCAGAATTTTGTGATATCTTTTGTGAAGATGAGGTTTTTTCAGTAGAAGAGAGCAGAAAAATATTAAATGCAGCGAAAAAATATGGTTATATGCTGAAAATACATGCTGATGAAATAGTATCTTTAGGTGGAGGAGAGCTAGCAGGAGAAGTAGGAGCAGTATCTTCAGAACATCTTATGGCAGTAAGTGATGAAGGAATTAAAAGCTTAAAGGAAAATGGAGTAATAGCTGATATTCTTCCAGCTACATCTTTTAATCTTGGAAAATCTTATGCACCTGTGAGAAAAATGATAAATGAAGGAGTAGATATTGCCATATCCACTGATTATAATCCAGGTTCATGCCCTACTGAAAATATACAGTTAGTGATGCAGATATGTTCTTCCCAACTGCGAATGACACCAGTTGAAATATTTAAAGCAGTAACTCTTAATGGAGCAAGGGCTGTGAAAAGGGAAAATAGTATAGGAAGTCTTGAAATTGGGAAAAAAGCAGATTTTGTAATATTTGATACAGATAATCTTAATTATATATTTTACAATTTTGGAATAAACCATGTAAAAGATGTTTATAAAAATGGAAAACAGGTAGTAAAAAATAAACATATTTGTTATAAATAAAAATATAAAAATGAAAGAGGATGGAGAAAAGCAGAATTTAATATCTGTTTTGTATTCCATCCTCTTTATAGTTTAAAGATAAAGATTTGAAAAAAGAGGGAAATCTGTTATATTAAAAGTAAATAAAAAAAACTATACATTAATTATGGAAAGGAAAGGTAAATGAAAATTAATATCTTAAAAAAAGTCTATAGAGTAAACAGAATTTCTTTGATTATTACATTATTTTTTAGTCTATTTATTTTAAGCAATTGTTCATCTCAGGAAGTAAATAAAATAGAAAAATCTCAACAGTGGGGAATCCCTTTGGAAGTAAAAGGACTGGATAATTTATCTGCAAATGAGGATACAATATTAATACATTGTTATCATGGTGCAGATCGAATAGGAATGATGGGTGCTTTATATCGAATGGTATATCAAAATTGGGAAAGAGAAGAAACTTTATCTGAAATGTTAAATGATGGATATGGATATCACTCAATGTGGAAAGATATAGTTGCTTTTATAAAAGAGGTAAATGTAGAACAATTAAAAAAAGACAGTCAGATAAATAAATAATTTTTATTATAGAAATTATCTTTTAAAAAATATTGAAGAGAAGATAAAAAATATAATAAATATTTTAAATCTTCTCTTTTTTATTTTATAGAGTTATTTTATATTCTTCATGTTCCTTTGTTATTGAAGCTTCTTTAAAAGTTATCTCATATAAAACAAGTTTATCTTCAAATTGATCTATCATTTCTTTATAATCAGGTATTTTTTCACAGAAATTTCCTTTAAGATCAGATATAGATAAAGAACTTTTTTTAACTAGAGCATTATTTGTACGAACATATTTTATATCTTCCCTTGGAATTGTTGTAAAAGATACTTTATTATTTTGTTCAAATTCTTTTATTTTTACTTCATTCTTAAATGTGCTAAAATAAAGAATATTTTTATCAGGACAAAAATAAAAACTAATTAATCTCACATTTGGTGTATTATTTACACTTGTAGCTAAGGCAATGTCATTTTGAGTTTCCATTATTTCATAAAATTCTTTAATTAAATTCATTTTACCTCCATAAATTTTTATTATTTCAATAGATCTATTGTTACTTAAGTATAGCATTCAAATTCTGACATCAGTATGTCATAGTTTAAAAATAAAATTCAGGGAGTGATAAAATTTGAAAATAGACAGGCTTCTTTCTATTATTATGGTTTTAATTGAACAAAACAAAATAAGTGCTTCTAAATTAGCTGAGATGTTTGAAGTAACACCAAGAACTATTTACAGAGATATAGAAACAATACAGGCAGCAGGAGTACCAATAGTTACTTATACTGGAACTAATGGAGGAATTGGCATTTTAGAAAACTATAAAATTGATAAAAAATTTTTTACTAAAGAGGATATGATTACTATTATGACAGGATTGGGAAGCATTTCCTCATCAGTGACCAATAGTGGACTAAACAAAGTACTCACAAAGCTTCAGAGCCTTATTCCTGAAGACCATACACAGGAAATAAAATTAAAATCTGGACAGGTAGTAATCGATTTAACCACATGGAGTGGAAATAAAAAACTTCAAGCTAATCTTATTAAAATAAAAGAAGCTTTGAATCAAAGAAGATATCTTATATTTAAATATTTAGATGGGAATGGGAAAAGTACAGAAAGAAAAGTAGAACCTTACCAGCTTTTATGGAAGGAAGAAAAATGGTATATAAATAGTTATTGCACTATGAGAAATGATTTTCGCCTTTTTAAATTATCAAGAATTTCATACTTAAAAGTACTTGATGAAACATTTTCTTTAAGAGAATTTGATATGGAAGAATTAAGAATGAACTGGTCAGAAAAAAGAATACTAAATATAAAGCTTCTTGTAGATGTTTCCCTTAAAGAACGAATATTGGAGAGATGTGAGGAGGAGAATATAACATATTGTGGAAAGAATAAAATAATAGTGGAGTTTCCATTTGTAGATGATGATTTTGGTTATGAACTGCTTCTTAGCTTTGGAAATAAATGTGAGTGTTTAGAACCAGTAGAAATAAGAGAGAAATTAATAGAGAAGATAAGAAATATGTTGCATATATATAACTAAAAAAGAGGTCATTGTATTTCCAATAGCTTAAACTAAAAATACTGAAAAGAAGAAGGAATTGTTCAAATAAATGATTAAAAATCATCAATTTGAAACAACTCCTTTTCTCTTAAAAAATCAGAAGAAAATCTTTTGCCCAATGAAAGACCAAAGGAAAATGTATACAAGAATAGCCATTGATACACACCAACCAGATATAAGCATAGCTTTAATATTTTTTGAACGTGCTATTCCCATTTGTCCAACCATATTGGCTGTAGGATAGACATTTGTAGTTATTCTTGAAGCAGCAATCAAGGCTATAGCCCACATTTCCATAGGCAGACCTATTTTATTAACAAGATCTATAAATAAATCATTTGTAATTTTAAGCTGAGCAACAACAGCACCATCTACTCCAAATCCTCCTACCAAGCTTCCCATCATCATAACAGTTAAAGAATTAGGATTAGGGAAAATACTTAATAGGAATTTAGAAAGAGCTTCAAATCCACCACTTACAACTATTAAATTAATAAAAGGTTCGAGAAGTATAAACAGCAGATACATTTCTGTCATTTTTCCCATACCTTGTGCCATTTCTCCTATTATTGCATCTAATTTCATTTTTGAAGATACACCTAAAATAAGTGCAAGAAGAATAATAAATAATATAACATAGTTGGTTCCTTGTTTAGTGATTATTCCATATATTATAAATAAAATAAAGCTTATAAGGAAAATAATAGTTGTTCTTTTTTGAGCAGCAGTAGGGGTAAATTCTTCTATTATCTCTATATTTTCATATTTTTCTCCTTTAGCTTTTGTACTTTTTTGTATTCTTTGTGCAACAAAATATGTAATAATAATCCAGATTATTCCATAGGGAATGGCAGCCCATACCATCATTTTTCCATATGATAATCCTGTAATAGCCATAAGTCCTATAACAGGAGGAGTAAAAGGCCCCCATATCAAACCAGTTTCTCCCATTGCTTGAAAGATAACTCCTACAGTACTTGGAGTGATTCCAACAGCAGCAACAATTGGTATTATAATAGGAGCAATTATAGCATTTCCTCCAGCTAATGTACCCAATAAAGCAACTATAACAAGAGAACAAATCATTGTAACTACAATTCCTTTTTTTTCACTATTTACACCTATTTTATTGACTATCCAGTAAACAATAGTTTTAGCAACTCCACTTTTTGTCATAACATAACCAAGTCCACTTCCCAGCATAATTATAAGACCAATTATTCCTAGAAAAGAACCAGTAGCTTTAGCAATCATGGTAGAAATACTTGAGATAGACTGCCCAGTAAGTATGCAACCAGCAGTTAATCCAACAGCTACAGCAGTAGTAGCTTTGTATCCTTTAAAAACAAGGATTAGATAAAGAATAAGAGGTATTAATCCCAAAAGTGATGGTGAATGAATAAGTGACCAGCTTCCCATAAAATCCCCTCCAAGTTAAATTATTTTTCCATTAGTTATTTGAGTATAAATTCCATTTTCTATAGCTATTTTTCCATTTACTATTACATAATCTATTCCAGAAGGCTTTTTAAAAGGAGTATTAAAAGTAGAGTTATCTTTTACTTTTTCAAAATCCAGTATAGTTATGTCAGCAAAAGCTCCCTCTTTAATAATTCCTCTATTTTCTACATTAAAAACCTTAGCTGGAAGTGAAGTTATTTTTTTAAGAGCTTCTTCAATAGAAAGAAATTTTTTTTCTCTTACTATTTCTAAAAATTTAGGGAAAGTACCAAAATTTCTTGGGTGAGGAAAACCAAATCCTTCTGGAGATTCTACAGGATAGGAATATCCATCACTGGCTATTATTCCATATTTTTGTTTCATTATATTTTCTACATCATTTTCACTCATTGAGAAATAAATAGCACTTATTTTTCCAGTAGATTCTTTTATAAGTTTAACAACACACTGTTCTGGAGAAAGATTCCACATTTTGCTTATATCTAAAAGATTTTTTCCTTCAGCTTCTTTAAATTTTTCTATAACAGACGCAACAATAACTCGATCAGCTCCACCTCTTTTTTCTATTTTATCACTAATTTGAGTAAGAAGGGATTTATCATTGATATCTAGTTTTTCTATCATAGCTTTTAATCCAACAGCAAATAAATTTGAAGGAATAAGTACAAAGAGACTTGTAGCAGAAGCAGTGTAAGGATATTGATCAAAAGAAATCTGAACACCGTTATTTCTTGCTTCATTTACCATTTCTATCAGCTTGCTGGAAGTGTTCCATAGAGGTTTGTACATTATTTTAAAATGAGATATTTCAACTTTTGCACCACTTTCTTTAGCTATAAAAATCATTTCTTCAACTGATTCCTGAACCTTTTCACCTTCGTTTCTCATATGAAAAACTGCTATTTTATTATATTTTTTTATGATTTTCAACATTTCAATTATTTCTTTAGAATAAGTAAAAGAACCAGGAGGGTAAATAAGTCCAAAAGAGATTCCATATGCTCCAGCTTTTAATTCTTCTTCAAGAAGAAATTGCATTTTTTCTATTTCTTCCTGTGTAGCCTCTCTGTCATCAAATCCCATAACAGCTATTCTAATAGTACCCCCACCAATAAGATAGCCTTGATTTATGTTAAAGGGATATGATTCCATTAATTTTTTTAATTTACCAAGGGAATTGATATTTTCAAAATCAAAATTTTTATCTGATACAGAAAGATTATCACTCATATATTTTTTTGTAAGCTCTACAGTTTTCTTTGATGAAGGGACAGGTCCAATACCACAGTTGCCATTTATTTCTGTAGTAACCCCTTGATAAAGCTTACTATTATAATTTGCTCCTAACAAAGGAATAAGATCAGAGTGACCATGAACATCAATAAAACCAGGAGATACATATTTATTAGAAGCATCAATAATTTTTTTACCTTCAATAGGCAATTCCGTTATAGTCATAATTTTGTCATTAGTAATACCAATGTTTAATTTTTTACTAACTTCATCATTACCATTAAAAACTTTTCCATTTAAAATAACTAAATCGTACATACTACATTCCCCCTTATCATAAAAATAAAAAAATCCAAAATTCAACCAGTAACATCTACAGGTGGAATTTTGGACCTCATTTGTGTGAGCAAATAAGTGTATAAAAATTCTCATTATATCTTTTCATATTTTTTTAGAGCATCTTTATAAGCTGTAATGAGAGCTTTTTGAGATATTCCAAAATATTTTTTTTCAAATTCATTAATAATTATATCTTGATCTTTAATAAAATTCTTTCCTATGAATAAAGATTTTATGAATCTGTTGCTCAGCTCCAAAATCATTGTAGCCTCAACATCAATTATTTCATTGGTGTTTTTATCAATTAAGAATCCAATAAATAACATATTGTAATTTTTAGTTATAGCATTATCAAAGTTTGTTTTAGAAACACCTAAAATATAGATACAATTATTATTTATCATGAATAATTCAACTCCAATAATTATATTTTCAATCAATTATCTCTTGAAAAATTATAAAAACATTATATAGCATTTTCTAATTTAAGTATATAACATTTTCTTTTTTTGTCAATAAATTAAAATATAAAATAATAAAAAAATGGAGGAAATCCAACTGTTGAACCTCTCCCCATTTTCATGTATTAC
>ERZ791743.821-NODE-821-length-23446-cov-15.005857_pt1 | contig 23446 bp, 18 predicted proteins | sample MGYA00509952_ERZ791743 | MGnify/ENA primary metagenome ERZ791743 (study PRJEB30046, sample SAMN00792040) | human gut metagenome | study: EMG produced TPA metagenomics assembly of the A metagenome-wide association study of gut microbiota in type 2...
CATAAACTTTTTCCTTTATAGTATTTCCTTTTCCTCCCACTCCAGGATCTGTTATTCCATCATAAACTGCTTCTAAATAATCTCCAGCTTTTACAATCTTATCTCTTTCAGATTGATTCAATAAATCTGTATGAAGTTCTGCATCTAATACTTTATCTTCATCTTTTATTATGACTTGGGCTTTATCCAAGTCTGTATTAAATCCTAGCTCTTCTGCTGTTTTATTTTCTCCTGCTATTTCAATATTTTATTAAGTGACTCAAATTAATTGAGCCACCTATAAAATATCAAATTTAGTTAAAAATATTTTTTCAAAATATTATTTAGATATAAATTTTTTACAAATATTATTTACTTCTAGAAATTCCTTTTTTAATTTTTTATCTACTTTATTGATACTAATCCAATTTTATTCACTTCTTAAAATTTGTTCAATAGTTGCATTTAAAAGCATTGGAAGGAATTCTTCTGCTTTGAGTGGTATTTCTTTAAAATTCCAAGCTCCATCATCAGAATAAATTAATCCATTAGTTAATTTAGCAATTGCTATAGCAACAAAACCATATAATATATTAGCTAATACTGGTTGCCATGCTGTTCTTTTTATTGACCACATATATCCTAATTTTATAGTTTTATATATTTCTTTTTCATTGATTTCATTTTTAAGATCAGAAATTAAAAATTCAATATATAAATCATTATAATTATGAAAAAAAACAAATATTGCATTTCCTTCTTTAATATTTAATTGATATATATCATACTCTGTATCAACCATACATATATTTGCTCTATTAATATAACTTTTATCAGAAAATTTAAGAGTTGAATTAGCAACTTTCAACTTTTTTTTATATTCTTCTTTTATATTTTCTTTTTCTAAAAAAATATTTAGATATTTTTCAGCTAATTTTCCTATTTCCTCTTTGGTTGGAATATATGAAGTGGTAGGATATACTTCATAAGTTTTACTCATTATTTACCTCCTCATATAATAATGTTAGGCTATGATTAATCCTTTAATCTCTTAATAAGTAGCCTAAAATTTTCTTAGGCTACCTATAAAATATTAATTATTTAGTTTTATTATTCTTAATTCTTCAGCTAGCTCACTTAACTTAGCATCTATATATTGATTTTCTCCCAAAGGAAGCATTGTTATTTTAAGTATATTATTATCTAAGCAGTATATTTTTAATATTAAATATAAAGACAAAGGAAATTCAAAACTTATCATATTTATTCTGTATCCAATTATCCCATATTTATTTAAGAGTTCATCAAGTGATTTTACTATTTCTTGTAAAAACTCTCTATAATTCACTTCTATTTCTACTGTTTCAATTATTTTTTCTTTTGGTAAAAAGATATCAGAATTATAATTTTGTAATAAATTTTTTTCCACTACTATTTTCTGTATATCTATATCTTTACATGAAGTTATCCTGATTTGAAGTTTATCTTTTATTTTTTTTAATTCCCATAAATCTATAACTGGTTCTGAAAAAGCCCAAAAACAAATTTTTTTATCAAAATAATCATCATATAAATTAGTTAAACTTACTAATATCTCTAAAAAATCTCCTATGAAATCAGTAGTCCATCCATAATGATATGTATGTATTTTTTTGTTAATATTCAATTCCAAATTTAGCCATCCAGCTTCTTCTATTTGCCATATAGCTTTCATTTTAACTCCTTTAAGCTTTAATTTAAATTTTTATTAATATCTTAATGAGTAGCCCCAATTAATTAGGCTACCTTTAATATATTAATTTTACCTATTATACGGAACTTCTCTGAGTTCTATTGGTGTTCTATTTAATAAAATCCATTTTGTACAAAGTTCTGTTAATTTATCAAAATCTTTTTCTTTTACTGTATCTTTTTTTATTTTCAAAATAATATTTTTTATCTTTTGATTTTCTTCTTCAGATAGTAGATTTCCACGTGTAAGTAAATATTTTCTCAGCTCTTTGCACATCAATTCAAAATCATTGTCCCAGTTTATTCTTCCATTATCTAAAATCTCATGTTCTAACTTCCCACAAATTCTAATTACTTCTCCTTGAACTGTTGAGGCTTTTCCTTGTTTTGGAACCAATAGTTCCCATAATTCTTTGTATTGCTCTAGCCAATCATCTGATATTTTAACTATAATTTCTGATTTTCCATCATGTACAGGTTTATTTAATATTGGCACTTTCCTTTCAGGCTTAGGAGGCAGTTTTCCTTCTGCTTTTAATTTAGATTCATATTCATTCATAAATTTTTTCATATTTTCCCATTTATCAATTTTTAATCTATTTATCACTTCCATCCATGTTTCACCTGTTACATTATCTGTGATATATATATCTGCCTCATATTGTAAAAATAATTCTACTAATTCTTTATTAAAAGGATACATACAACAAGCCATTTTAAATGGAATCAATCCTCCTTCACTATCTCTAGCATTAGGATCTGCTCCTGCTTCTAATAGTATTTTTGCAGCTTCTATATTCTTTCCTCTCATTGCGTAATGAAGTGGTGTCATCCCATAAATATCTTTTGCTGTTACAGATACTCCTTTATCTATCAAATATTTTATTGTTTTTGCTGGAGTATCATTTGGGACGCTTTTTAATACTTCATGTAACCAATTTGCTTTTAAATCTGTTATTTCAAAAATATCTGCTTTTTTACTTTTAAAGCTTTGATCTGCTTTTTCTAAATCTCCAGTACGTAATTTTTTATAAATTTCATAACTAATTTCAAATTCTTCTATTTCTTTTTCTGTCATTTGTTTAACTCCTTTAAGTAATTCTGCATATCCTCTACAATATCCTTCTCTAAACTATTTCCAGGCTTTTCATTTTCATGACTTACATTTTCATAGTGATTTTCAAGTTGAAAAATATTATCTTGACTGTTCACATATTGATTAAATGTTTTTTGATCCATTCCTAATAATTCAGCTGCCTTAGTTACTTTCATATTTTCTCTATTCCTTACTAAAGAATACTTTTTTTATCAAGAAAGGGTCTTGATTTTTTATAATTATTTAAAATGACTATCATTATTTGAATTAATTATTCCTCTATTACTAGCAAAGAAAAATATCTATTTAATCTTTTAATAAGTAGCCTAAAATTTTCTTAGGCTACCTATAAAATATCAAATAAAAAATACCACAAATATTAAAGTTATAAAAATTCTTTTATTAATTTTACTGTTGGATACTCTTTTTCTAATTTTTCTCTATTTATTTTACCAATTTCATTTCTTGCTATAAGATAGTTTGCAAAATCCCATATAGTCTCACTCATTAATATTTCTATCTTTTCTATTTCGAAAAAAGTTTTAATTTTTTCTATTATTTCATTTTCTATCTTTTTTTGATATTTAGTATTGATATTCAAAGTTATTTCTTCATATTTATTATCATTTTTAGATATATAATATTCAAATTTAATATCAATTTTACTATTATCTATTTTACAAACTGTGCTAGAATATAATGCAATGTTTCTAAATTTTTTTTCATCATTATCTAAAAGTAACTTTATTTTTTTTTCAGTTCTACTTAAATTTTTTATTGATTTAGGATGATATTCATTATGTATAACTGATACCCATATTGGTGAGAGTCCAATTTTTGTCATAATTTCTTTTCCATAATTATAAAATGTTTTAAATTTTCTTTGAGATTTTCCCAATACTAATAAGTTTATATACATTGTCCCACTCCTAGTTATTTATTTTATATTTAAAATCTTTCCTGTTTCTACTTTATGTCCTTGTTTTTTTAAATCCTTTGTAATTTCTTCCATTCTTTCTCTTAAATCACTTAATGTATCACTATTGCTAGGAACTTCATATATTTCTATAGTTCCATCTTTTTTTATAGCTACTATATCTGGTCTTCTTTTAGTTATTGCTCCTGGAATTGAGGTCGTTATCCCTTTATTAGCATATATTTCTTTATAATCTCCACTATCCCCTAATTCCAATACCTTATTTACTATTGTACTCCAATGACCTGGAGTTGTATTTGTATGTGGTTTTCCTGACCATGTAATATTCACTCCATTAATTGTATTTGGTAGATCACTAGAACTTAAATTAGTTTTCTCCCATTCCAACATTTTCTTATCCAAAGCTCCAGAAGATTTTATAACATCATATTCTTTTAATTTATTTTTCACTTCATTAGCTGTCATAAAAACAGTATTAACATTATCAAAAATATTATCTAATGGAAATTCATCTATTAACCCATTATTTTCTAAAGTTTTTAATATAGGGTCCTTTTTTAAAACTGTATTTGAATTCTTAAATAAATTATCAGAATTTTCAGCAAATCCAGGAGTTAAATTTCCTTCATCATCTTTTCCTAAAATTATAGGAGGTACTTTAGTTTCTGGATTATTTGTATTTAATGGTATTTCTGTTGAATTATCATTATTTTTATTACTTATTACAATATCTTTTATTCCTACTTTATCAGTTAAAAATGCTTCTAAAGAAGCTTGGTAAAATTCTGCATAAGCTATTCCTTTATTCTTCTTGGTTTCCCATTCCTCTTTTAAATTTTCTTCAAACTTATTCCAATCTTTTTTTCCTTCTTCTGACTCTAAATATTCCTTTGTTTTTTGTCCAGAATAGTAGCTTGCTACTAAAGTCACTCCACCTACCATTAGAAAAATAGCATCATCTACTCCAACAAGCTTTTCCTTATATTCATCAGGAATTCTATTTTCTAGCACTTTTGATTCTTCCAGACTTGGTAGATTTTTATACTTATCTTTTATTGAAGCTAGATATTCTTTATAATCTTTTTCCTCTCCTGGTTTTATAGTGTCTATTTTACTTCCTACATTTTCTGCTGTCTTTTCATCTTTATCATATTTTACTAAGTGTCCTAATTCATGTCCTAGTTCTTGTAATACATTTGGACTATTTAATGAAGCTTTACTTATAAAGATGATTTCTTTACCATTTTTACCAGGTTCAGCCCCATATCCTTTACTACTATCTACAGCAAAAGATTTTTCTCCAATATGGATCTCAGGCATTGGCCCTTTGTAGCCTCTCTCATTTAAAAACCCTTCTACTAAGTCTGTTAATGCCATTCTTTTATCTTCTAATGATATTTTATTATCAAGGAACAGTCCCGATACTCCTGATTTTTTTATATAATCATTTAAAAGATTTCCATATCTATTTTCTTTATATGTATTAAATATTCCGCCATCATTGGAATTAGCTATTGCTTCAGCTAAATCCCCTATTTTTTCTCCAGCTTGAGCAATTTTATCTCTTTCTGATTTATTTAGTAAGTCTGTATGAAGTTCTGCATCTAATACTTTATCTTCATCTTTTGTTATTACTTGTGTTTTTGATAAATCTGTATTAAATCCTAATTCTTCTGCTGTTTTACTTTCTCCTGCTATTTCAAATTCTGTATTTACTGCTGTTGCATTTGTATCCTGCCTCTTATCCTGCCCTCCTGTTACTACTGATAAGTTGGGAACCCCTGCTCCAGTTATTTCTATTCCTCCACCACTTACTCTATTTGTATCTTTATCTTTTAAATGTTCTACTGTTATATTTTTCGCTTTTACTATCAGTTTATTTTCTTCATTTTCAGAACCTATTATTGCTCCACTGTTAGTAAAATCTTTACTTTCAATTATCCCTCCTTCTTTTGCAATTATAGAAGTCTGGTCACTTACCCACTCTTTTTCTCCATTACCTTCTCTATGTCCTACATTAACTTCACCAGAAAAACCTGGGGCTCCTGGAGTTACTTTTATACTGCTATTGCTATTTTTACTGCTTGACTTCTCAGTATCTTTTGAAGAGGCAATTATTACTTCCTCTCCTTTTATTTTCACTCTTCCAGCTTCTACATTGGCTCCTTCATATATTACTTTTTCTCCAGCTTCTACTTTATGTGTTCCTCCTACTTCAAATTTAGAGTTCACATTTATAGTTCCTTCACTATTTCCTTTTCCTTTACTTTGAGAAGCCGTTACACTTCCCAATAGAGAAGTTTCAGGGTTAGTTGAAACTGTTAAATCTGCATTCAGACCTTTAGAAGAAGAACTACTTGATGATGAATATTCATCTTTACTAGATTTTACCACAACATCTTTAGAAGCTGATAGATTTAAATCTTTTTCTGTCTTTATATCTGTTCCTTCTATTATCACACTTCCAGCACCAGAGCTGATATTTATATCTCCTTTAGATTCAAGCTTATTTTTTACTGTTGATTCACTTGAAGAATGATATTCAGATTTACTCTTATTTACTCCAGCACTTACAGTTATATAGCTGTTGACATCTCTTGATATTCCTTCTAGATTTGAAGAGGCTGAATTTTCAGATTTCTTTTTATAAATATCTGATGTAACCCTATTTACTGCTTCTGCACCTTCTTTAATAGCTCCTACTAAATCTGATGCTGTATTTGCTATATCATAACTGTTTCCACCAAAGTCTGTAAGTTTATCTATATCTCTCACATTATCTATTGTAGTTTTTATTGAGCCTGCTACTCCTACAGATACTCCTATACTACTTGATTTATGTTTTTCATCTACTGTCTGCTTATTCTTTGCAACAGTTAGTTCAACTCCATCATGACCTTTAATATCTATTCCTGTTTCTCCATAGATATCTACAGATTTCAATACAGCTTTTCCTTCTGTAGCTTCTATATCTACCTTTCCTTGAGATACTATTGTAGAAGCTGTATTAGTACTCTGTGTAGTTTTTATCTCATCTTTTGATTTTCCATATGAAAAACTAGCAGTTCCTCCACTAAATGAGCTGCTGAATCCTTTTTTCTTTTTAATTTCTTCTTGATATGCCTGTGTTTCTACAGGGTTGATAGATACTTCCTTTCCTTTTAAAGTTATATTTCCAGTTGATACAACAGTTACTCCCTCTAAAAGAACTCCACTTCCTGCATCATAGCTTGTTCCACCTATTCCTGATATTGTATTTGATTTTACAGCTTCTTCCTTATACTGTTCAGTAGATTTTGAACTTCCTGTAAGTCCTAGAAAACCTGTTTTAGTAGTCTTCTTATAGCTATAATTTATATCCTTTACAGCTGCCTGTACAATATCTCTTCCTGCATTTATTACAGCACTTCCTTCAGGCCCTGCCTGAATATTACTTCCTATTATGACTGTATCTTTACCACTTTCTATACTTACATTTTCTCCAATGAGATTAGTTCCATTATGAGAAGTACTATATTTTACCTCTGTTTTTGATTTTCCTCTTCCAAAACTTTTCTTTTTGCTTTCCTGATGCTCATAATAGTCACTGTCTATTGAAGCTGTAAGATTTACATCTTCCCCAGCTTTTAATCTAAGTTCACTGTCAGCAGCTATATCTGAACCTTTTATATTAATATTTTTATCTGCTGAAATAGAAATATTTTCTCCTGTTACTGTACTTCCTATATTATTTACTTTTTCTTTTATAGTATAATTTTTTCCACTTCCGTCTTTTTCATAGGAGTAGTTTTCGGCACTCTCTATTTTTATTTCATTTCCTGAAAGAGCAACTCCATTTATTCCTTTTACAACAGATCCTTTTATTTCTATATTATTATCTGCTGTTAGGGTAACATTATTACTAGATATATGTCCTCCTATATTTTCTATAGTTTCTTTTTGGTAATTTTTCTTATTTGTACTGTTATTTAATTGAATAGTATCCAAAACTATATCATTTGATGAAACAGCTATATTATTATTTGCTTTAAGAGCCCCAGCACTATTTACAAAATTATTATTTGCTGATATTATAATATCATTTCCTGCTTTTATTTCTCCACTATCTTCAAAATTACTGATTACTATTCCATTTAAATTTGTATTTTCTCTTAAAGTACTCTTATTCCATATACTTCCCTTTATAGATTCTAAAGATATATTATTATCTGCTGATATTTCAGCTCCTATATTCTTGATATCATTTACAGAAACTATTTCTATATCATTTCCTGCAATCAATGCTTTGAAATCACCCAATACAGATTTATTCAAAATTTTCTCTGCATTTATAGTAATGCTTCCACTAGATTTTATGTTTCCTGTATTATTAACCTCAACAGCTGATATATTTATTCCATTCCCTGCCATCATTCCAGTTTGATTATTACCCAATGATGCAAGAGTTTCTTTAGATAGATATACTTTAGGGACAAGAACATTTACACCATTGACTTCTTCTTCAACATACCATATAATATCACTTTTAAGATTATTTATCTGTTCCTTTGTAAGAGCTGTTCCAATAGACAGATTAAAATCTTCCATAGCTTTTATGGAATTATCTAATAATATCTGCATCTGCTCTTTTTCATTTGCTGCTCCATTTAGATATCTCTTTCCTGTACTTTCAAGAATAGCTCTGTTTACCACTCTTGATTCATAAAAAGCATCTCCAAGAAGTCTTATATTTTTCTCAGGGTTAAAACCTATTTTTCCAAAGAAATAGTCAGAACCCATGTAATATCCCATATCTGTAAATTTAACATTTGATTCTATCAAATATGAAAAACCTGGAGCTTTATCATTTGAAATTGAATTGTTATTAAATACCAACTCTCCATTTCCTACAGCTATTTTTTCTTTAAACTCTGAATCACTAATAATCTTATCAACTTTATTATCCTTATCTATTATAGATACTCTAGCTGAATTCACTAAATCTTTATTTACAACAAACAATCCTTTATCCCCTTCAGGAATTGTAATATAGTTTTCTGTATTAATAGTTCCAGTTTTTCCAACATTACTGCTGTTTAATATTACCTGCCCTACATTTACATTTTTAGAATTCACTGTATTTGAATCCCTTGATTGTACTCCATTTCCTACCTGAACAGCAGATATATTTATCTTATTTCCTGCTGATATTTTTGTAGCTTTATCTGTTCCCATTTTTTGAATAAATGGTTCTGTCAGTTTTAAATCTTTATGATATATTTTTGTCCAATGACCTCCAGCAGTTCCATTATTATCATTATTTCCACTACCACCTTCTTCCCAAACATATGTATAATATTTGGCTTTCCATTGAGAATTAGTAGTAATATCTACTACAAAATTTTCATTTTTTAAGTTAACAGCAGATATATTTACATCTTTATTTGCTAAAATATTACTTTCTCTATTTATTACATCTCCAGTAGTTTTCAAAGTAATATTTTTTCCAGATGAAATATATGCCATTTTACTTGTATAATTACTTTCTATTTTATCTATCCATTCTAATTCCATTGAATCAAAGTGAGCTTTATCATACTTATTATTTTTTCCTTCATTCATTTCAGAAATTAACTTTAAAAATTTATTCTTTATCTTATCTTTTTCCTGCTGAGTTACATTTGTAGTACAGCTAAAGCAGGTACTTTTCCAATAACAGAATGGCTTCCTGTTATTTCTCCAAGGTTTTCTATCTGGGCTGCTTCTATATAGATATCTCCTATAGCTTCTATTGTTGCTGTATTATTCTGTACTTTTCCTAAAGCTTTTATCTCTACATTATTTCCAGAATATATATCTCCTTTATTATTAAAAAAATCTTTTTTTGCTGTTATAAACATATTTTCTTTAGAATATAAAAGTGCAAAATTATTATTTGTTATATTATTTGAATTTAAATTAAGTATATTTCCAGAAGCTATCTGTCCATTATTTATTAAGTCTTTTGAGTTTACAGTTAAACTATTCTGCGAAGTTAAAAAGCCACTGTTATTTATATCTCCAGCAGTTGTTATTATATTATTTCCATTTCCAAGAATCATGCTATCTAAATTATCTAATTTTCCTGAAAGATTAACAGCAAAATTTCTTAAACTTCCTAATGTCTTATTATTTACTAAATCTTTTGCACTTATAGTAATATTATTTCCACTGATAAATTTATTATTATTTAGAAAATCTCCAGACAGATTAAGTACTATATCTCCACCATTTTCTAGATTAATATTTGAAGTCAAAGAATCTGCTGTTATTTTTAAAAGAGTATTTCCGATATAGCTTCCTGTAAGAATTAAATTTCCAGCTATATTTAAATCAGCAGTTCCTTGAGCGTGAACTTCACCCAAATTATTATTGATATCAAGGGCTTTTATATATAGTATTGAATCATTATCAAAAACTTTTAGCTTTCCTGATTGGTTATTAAAAAGTCCAGTATTTACTATATTAATATTTTTTCCTTCAATAGTTCCACTACTATTGTCTAATTCTTTTAATACTATATTTTTATCTGAAACTATACTTCCAGTATTGGATATATTTTTAGCTGTTATATCTCCTTTTACTGAAATGATTCCCTTATTTAAAAGTTCTTCTTCTAAAGTAAGATTTTCTCCTAAAATAGTTTTTCCAAGAATTAAGTTTAATAATTTATTGCTCTTAAGACTTTTTAAAGCTGAAATTGTTCCACTGTTTTTAATCTCTACAGCTTCAATCCCCTCTTTAGCAACAATTTTTCCACTGTTATCTATACCAGCTATTTTTATGTTGTTTCCTTGGATAAGATTAGAGTTAGTAAATAAATTGCTAGTATTAAATGTTAAATTTCCATCTCCAATTATTCTTCCGATATTATCTAAAGATATAGCTATCAAAGAAATGTTATTTCCTGCAAATAAATCATCTTTATTTTCTATAATTTGTGAGCTTATATACAAATCATTAGAACCCTGAATAAGCTTATTATTGATAAGATTGTTTCCCGTAATAGAAAGAGTGTTTTTTCCATAAAGAGTTCCATAATTTTCTATGTTATCAATATTAAATATTCCTTTTTCTCCAGTTATCATTCCATTATTTACAAGTTTAACTCCTGTTATAGAAAGAGCTAAAGCTGATATTCTATCATTGTTAAGAATATTACTGCTTAATAGAGTAAGCTTATCTCCACTGTTTAAATTCTTATTATTGATTATATTTCCTGATATTTTCATATTTGAGAGTGATAAAATATCTCCACTATTAGTTATATTTCCTACTACATCAGCATTTTCACCATAGATATATCCAGTATTTATTATATTTCCAGATATATTTAATACTTTTTCACTCTTTATATTTTGACTATTATCTATATTTCCAATAATGCTTACTAGATTTTTTCCCTGAACAGTTCCTGTATTATTTAAATCAGAAGTAATATGAAGAGTATTCTCTCCTGTTATATTTCCTGTATTCTTTATTTCTGTTCCAGTAAATGTTACCTTTTCTCCTAATATATTTCCATCATTTTCTACAATACTGTTAAGAGTAAGAATATTTCCAGCAGTTATAGCTGAATTTTTATTAATATATTTATCAGATGTAAGTACTAAGCTTAAATCTCCATATATTGTTCCAGTATTTTCAATATTTTTACTTTTTATATTTAAATCTTTACTCACTAAATTCCCCTTATTAAGGATAGAAATTAAAGAATCTAATTTTAAAATATCACTTTGAACTTCTCCAGAATTAATGAAATTTGAAGATTTAATATTTATATTATCTGCTAATATATTTCCACTATTATTTATTTGAATTCCTTCTAAGTTTAATTTTCCTTCAGAAATAATATTTCCTGTAGAAGTCAAATTGTCAGCACTGATATCTGTTGATATTTTAGAATTAATATCACTGTTATTATTTAAGGTAACAGTATTTATTTTTAGATTTTCAGCATACAAAATTCCAGCATTAGTTAAAATGCTGTTTATATTTAATGTAAGATATTCACTGCTCACTTTACCTGTGTTTGTAAGAATGCCTGAGTGTATATTTGTTAATGATTTCCCACCTATATTACTTTGCAAACCATTATTTTCAATAGATGCAGCATTTATTTTTAATTGATTTTCTCCATATATAGTACTTGTATTAATTAAGTTTCCTATACTTAAAGATAATTCTTTCCCAGCCACATTTCCACTATTTTCAACATTATTGATTATTGATAAAGCTAGAATATCTCCCTGAATTAAACCTTTATTCTCTATAGAGCTAGATACAATCTCAGTTGTTAAGCCTATTATATTCTTTTCATTCACAATATTGTTTTGATTATTTATCTTTATTTCATCAGCACTTATATCTCCTTTATTTGAAAGATTAGTACTATCTATTTTCACTTTTTTATTAGCAATCATAGTACCTGTATTTTCTATATTTTTTCCCTTGATACTTAGATTTTCAACAGCTTTAATAGATTCTGTCTTTAAATTTCCAGTTAAATCTATATCAGCATTAACAACTGTTAATTCTTTATTCTTCATATCATTAGAAGAAATCTTTACACTGTCTGCTGATATTTTACCTGTATTTACTATTTTTTCCTTATTGGCTATAGTTATGCTTTTAGAAGATATACTTCCCTTATTTTCTATATTAGAACTTTTTACAGTTATATTTTTATTTGCTGCTATAGCACCAGTATTTACTATATCCTTTGTATTAATATTTATATTATTTTCTGCAATTGCTCTCTTTTGAATTTCAACATTTTCTGCCTTTATTTTTATATCATTTTTAGCCTGGGCATCGTTAAGAATTAACCTTCCATTAACATCTACTTCAAAATCTCCAGCTCCAGCAAGCATCTCCCCTTGACTGTTTACTCCAACACCTTTTTCAGTACTTTGAAGATATATTCTTCCAGCATAAAGAGAGCCTAGTGCTTTTGCATCTAGAGCCACTTTTGGTTTTTCTCCAGTTTTTTCAGCTTTAGGTGTTACTTTTTTTGTCTGATGGTCATAATCATTTCTTCCCAAGACAACATTTACTTCTTCTCCACCATATACTGCACCATTAAGTTCTGCTGTTCTTGAAATAATATCAACCATTCTTACATTTTTTCCATCTATTCCCTGACTTCCTATTACTACTGTTCCATCATCTATAGAAAATCCTTTTAAATCTCCTAACTCATCTGTTATAGATTTTCCAGTTGTAAGTATTACTCTTGGAGTATTTATGAATCCTGCTCCATTTAGATATATTCCATTTGGATTTGCTAAGATATATTCAGCAGATTTCCCAACTATTTCAGTATATCCCTCTATTTTGCTTCTATTTACACCTGTAACTTCTGTAAGGATTACATTTGCTTCTCTTCCATTGAGATTAGAATTCCCCTGAATTATTCCACCTATTTGAGTTCTGTTAAATTCTTTAGCACTGTTATTAAGAAGAATTCCTTCTTTTTCAACATTGTATTCTTTAAAATAGTTATGAGATACTCCATTATTATTTGGAGCATTGATATTTACTATTGGAACTCCATTAGGTGCTTTCTCTACATTTACCTGCTGATTCCTGTTTTGATCTCTAACTACACCTGCTGCAAGAAGTGGCTGTGTAAAAATACTTAAAAAAATGTAGCTATAGATTATAAGTTTTTTTAATAAAATATTTTTTAATCCTTTCATTTTTCTTTCTCCCTTAATATTTTAAAACTTAACACTCATAGTAAAATATATTTCATGTGTATTCTTCTTTATATATGATGGAGCTGTTAAAGGTTTTGAATATGTAAAACTCATATCAAAATGGTTAAAATACATTCTAAGACCTATTGAAGCCCCACTCATTTCACTGCCATTTTTCTTGTAATATTCATCTTTATATACATCTTTAACTCTTCCATAATCATAAGCAATAAATGGCTCTAAAAACTTATAGTTATATCCAATCTCATTTCTCATATAAAAGCCTTTATCCCCCATTATTGAATTTTCTTTAAAACCTCTGATTGTAGTATCATCACCTATTCCTAATTTCTCTGAAGAATAAAGGATATCATCTGAATATTGTCCACTTAAAGAAAATCTGTAAGAAAATCTTTGCTCCCCTACAGCAAATGGTCTATACCAGCTTATGTCTGCTGTATATTTTTGAAATTGAGCTTTTGGAGAATATTCTCCTTTTTCTTTATCGCTTTCTGCGCCAAATCTATCCAATCCCTCATGATAAGCCAGATTTCCATAAAAAACTCCATTAAAAAGCCTTCTATTATGATTTACATCAACTTTTAATACTGATAATTTTCTTGAACTTGTTATCAATTTAATTCCATCAAAATAGTTTTTAGTTTCTTTATTTGTTAAAGTGACTCCCACTGATGTTTTCCCGTTACTATTTCTATTGATTATTCTTCTTACTGAATAATTAATATTCTTTGAAATTCCTGTAGATTCATAAGTATGAGCAAATGATCTTATTGTAGAAAGATACTCAGATTGATCTTTAGATACAGAAAATTCCCAATACTTTATTGGAATTCTGTAATAAAAAGAAAAGTTTTCATTATCTTTGTATTTTGTACTTGTTCCAAGTTTTTTCTGATATGTTCCTGTAAAAGAATCATTTAATCCCATAATATCTTCAAAGATAAGTGAGGTTTTCAGCCTATCTCTTCCTGTAGATTTCTGTCCTAAATCATTGTAATTTATTGCACCAGATATTTTTTTACTCCTCTGATTATCAATTTCGATTATACTGCCACCAAGAGTTTCTCCAGCTAAAATATCAAGCTTGGCATTATTGGAAGATACAGAGTTCAAATTATCTATTCCTTGGTCTAGGTCATTGATATTTAGCACATCTCCTTTTGAAGTAGGAAAAGATGTAAAGATATTAATCTTCCCTTTGCTTTTATCTTTGAATCTTATCTCTTCAATATGCCCTTCCAGAATTTTTAAAGCTATTTTTCCTTCAGGTATATCTGCTTTATCCATATCCATTTTTACTCTTACTGCAATATACCCTTTAACTAAATATAGATTCTCAAGCTCTCTCATAAGATTAAGAATATTCTTTCCACCTATTTTACCAATGTACTTTTTCTTCAATATTTCAATTTCTGAAGCTTTTAAAATGGTATTACCATTTATTTCAATATTTCTTATTTCATCTCCAATAGCTTCAATATTTTCTTCTAATTCATTTAATTGAATCTCATCTTTTGCTTCTATTTTTTCCAGTTTTCTTATTTCTTCCTCACGTATTCTTCTTTCTTCCCTGTTTAATTCCTGCTGATTGGCATAACTACAATAGTTAAATATAAAAAAGAGCCAAACCCATATTTTTCTAATTTTCATAAAATCTCTCCCAATAAAACTGTTAATATTTTGTTTGTTTTAATATTTGCAATTTATTTTAATATTATTCTTTACTTTGAGATAATTAGTCTTAAAGTTGATATTTTGAGTATATATTATAATATTATCATTTTTTTAAATTTTTATATACCAAAAAATACCTTTATTCTTGAAAAAAATAGACTTGAATATCTATAATACGTTTTTTTATAATTTTATATAAATTTTAAATCACTTTAATTATGAAAATATATACGAAAAGGTTTGAAAAATTTATTTTTTATGAAGAGAAGTAATAAGAATGTAAAGATATAGAAGATAAAAATTTTAAAAAAGTATAATTGTTTTTGATATAAATATTTTAATTAAAAAAGCCCAGTCTACTTTAAGCAGTACTAGGCCTTTATAAAATAAGATTATTTTTATAGATTGTTAATAAAAAGTAAGTGAAAAAATTTTTATATTTGGGTTGCTGTAAATACTCCAAAAATTCCAAAGAACAAAATAATCCACAACAAAAGAAATATTCCTATAAGAATTAAGCTTGCTATTAAATAATTTTTTAAGTTTAAATTTGTCTTTTCTGAAACTAACCAGACAATCCACATTACTATATTCACAATAGGAATCATAAATATTATAAGGACTTTTAACCAATCTTTTATCCCTAGAACTTTTTCCTGTTCTCTTATTTTATTAATATCTCTTTCAATGTGTTCTTCAGTATCCATTTATATTCTCCTTTCATATTTACATTCTTTATTAAAGAAATCTTTATTTCATCAGCACTTACTTTTATTTACTCTGATATTATTTCATTGTCCATAACTCTAGAATCGTTCATTACACATACTTATTTTTAAATAAGAAGTAGGATTTTCCATAAATTTGAAAATAATTTTATTTGATTTTTTCTGAAAGAGTTTTACTAGGTTTAAATTTTACAACTTTTTTAGCTTCTATTTTCATTTTTTTACCAGTTTGTGGATTTCTACAAGTTTTAGGTGCTCTTTCTATAACTTTAAATTTACCAAAACCAAGGAAAGTAATTTCTTCTTCTTTTAATAATACTTCTTCAATAAGATTTAAGAAGGCAGCAGCTTTTCTTTCAGCATCTGTTTTAGTTTTAAACTCTCCTTTTGTAAAATATAAATTAATAAATTCTTTTTTAGTCATTAGAAACCTCCTGTTGTTATGTAATTAAAATTTGATTACATAATAATTATAATGTTAAAATAATCTAAAAGTCAAATAAAAAGAAATTATTAAAAAAATCTTTTTAAAAATTGACTAAATATAGAATGCTACCGTATTTTAAAAATTTTAAAGAAAATGAATTTTATTTTTAAACAGACTATTAAGTTTGAAATAAGAATAATAGAAAAAAGAGTATAAAATATTAAATTTTTTAAAAATATATGAATATACTTTATACTTCTTTTTAGCTATAATATAACTAGGAGAATAAAAGTTGTATTTAGTAAGATGAAGAGATATTAATATGTATACGCTCATTAATAAAACTATTATAAGGTTCATTTTATACATAAGGAGGGAATACTATGACAGTAAAAGAAATGAGAGATTCTTTGCGTGGAGAACAGGTGGTAAAAGCTTTAAACTCAAGAAATATGGAAGCTTTTCTTGTGGGTACAAAAGAAGAGGCTTTGAAAAAAGCTCTTGAACTTATACCAGAAGGAAGCAGTGTAGGTTGGGGAGGCTCAGCAAGTATAGAGGAAATAGGATTGAAAGAAGCTATAAAAAATGGCAAGTATAAGGTTGTGGATAGGGAAGAGGGGTCTTCGCAAGAAGAAGCTGAAAAACTTATGCGTGATATATTTTTTTGTGACTATTTTCTTGCTAGTTCCAATGCTGTTTCAGAAGATGGAGTTTTGGTAAATGTAGATGGGAACTCAAATAGAGTAGCAGCTATATGTTATGGTCCAAAACATGTGATAATGATAATAGGAATGAATAAAGTGGTAAAAAGTGTAGAAGATGCAATGTCACGTGCTAGAAATACTGCTGCACCTCTTAATGCTCAAAGATTTGATATTGATACTCCATGTAAAAAGACTGGTTGTTGTTACGATTGTAAAAAGCCAGATACTGTATGTTGTCAGATACTGATTACACGTTATAGCAGGCATGTTGGAAGAATAAAGGTAATATTAGTAAATGAAGAGTTGGGATTTTAAATAGATTATATAAAGCTGTTGTAGATTGGTAGTTTTGCTGCTGACTTACACAGCTTTTTTTATTTAAAATAAATAGACTAAATTAGTATAAATAAAAAAATATTTTAGTAAAAAAATCATCAGCCGTTAGTTAAATTTACCGTGTGGGTTATTTTTGCTTACGGTGGGAAATTAAAGATAATCTTAGTATCAAAAGAAGTTATACATTTCTTTAGGAAAAGAGATAAAAACAATAACTTTTTTTTTACAAAAGATGGAAAAATATTAAAAAAAATCCTTTAAAAAATATTGATGAAATAAGGGTGATTAGTATAAATATTATAAATGATAGCAATATGTTTTATTCTATTCTTTATTTCATTTTTTTAAATCTTGTATATACAAAAATAGAATGTTGTGATAATATATGAACCATATCATTTGTGAAAATTTTAACCATAAAGAAAGTCTTACAAAAAAGATTGTAAAAAAAGTAATAACTATAAAAAAGTTTGTAGATATTACTACGAATTTGAAGGAGTGAAAGATGGAAAACAAGGGAAAAACAGAGAATCAGCCATTTTGTCAGCAGGAGGAAAAGGTATTGCAATTATTTAGATGTCGGTATGAGGGAAAGGAACTTGACAGGTTTAGAAATCTGCATCTGACTCTCACTGAAATCTACAGTGATTTTAACGGTCGAGATATAAAATGCTATGTTGAAACAATAGCTAACTACAGTGGATTAAGTAAAGCCTGGATACCTAAAGGATTAAAAATATTTGAGGAGTTAAAATTGATACAACTGGTGGAGGAAAGAAGCAAGGGAAAATTTAAAGGGAAAAGGTTAATATTCACTCCTGAAAACATTGAAAAAGAAGAAAAAACCGATGATAAGAAAACCGTTACTGAGAAAGCCAGTACTGAAGAAACCATTACTGGTAAAACCATTGCTGGTTTTTTGCAGACATCAGAAGATAGTATTTATTAAGAAAATAATAAAAGAATAAAAGATATAAATAATACACACACAGGGGAAGAAAAAAATATTGAGAAAACATTTGAAGGGGAATAACTGAAGCTATGGAATAAAAAATTTGGGAGGCAGGGAATGAAAAAGAACTTGGAGAAAAGAGGTTCAAGAATAAAGAGAGGGGGTACAGGTGAATAGCGAAGAGTATATTTACAGAAAACTTGATACTTTATCCTCTCTGGATAAGGTTTTATCTGAAGAAATGGTTAAACATCTAGGGGAATGGACAACGATAGACGATGTGGCAAAATATTTTAAAAAACATAGAAATACTATATGCTACAAGCTGGAAGCAGGAGATATACTGCACAGAAGAATAGGAACGAGTATTTTGATTTATACAAGAAGCTTGATTTTTCTATTGGAATAAAATGCTAATACACATACATACACAAACAGCCACATTGGTGCACTGGATTGTTATGCGCATTGAGAGTATCATATACGTATGGCAAAAATAAAACAGGAGGCAGTAAAATGGCAGGAGAAAATCAAGTAATCTTAGCAGTGGTTCAAAAGGAAATGGAGAAGGTGGAAAATGCAATCAAGAGGGAAAAGGCTATATTAAAAAATATAGACGATATAACAGCAACTCTTGAGCATATAGCAGAGTTAGTAGAATCAGGAAAGGAGTTCCCAGAAAACTCAGCATATGAGTCATACAAAGACTGGCAGGAAAGCGCAGAGAAGGAAATTAAATCTTATACAACTTCTTTGGAAACAATAGACAAGTATAGAAGTCTACTGGCAGCATACCAGTTTTATGTAAAAAATAATACACCAGAAGCTTAAAGAAAAGAGGCTGTGGCAGAAGCTACAGTCTTTTTTTTATCCAAAAATAAAAGATGGATAAAAACTTATGAAAATAATAACACCAAAATTTTTAAAATATTTTATCAGCAATAGAAGATTGCCTGATAAAGCGCTAAACGAGGGAAAACAAGCTTTGAACCTAAAGAAGTGCAAAAAGTTCTTGTTTATGTATAAAGGCGAACACTTTCTTGAAAATTACTCTATCATTATACTCTTTAAATTTATAAAAGTCAATATAAAAGATTTGGGAGAAAAACGGGGTCCAAAAAATGAGGTATTAAAAATTGGGAGGTTAGCCCCTCTAAAAGTTCGCTTTTATACATAAAAGGGAACTTTTCTCAGTTACCAGCTTAATTTCTGCAATTAAACTCTCAATTTTAATTAGGATTTTGGGGCTGAAAATTGAGAAAAAAATTAAATAAAAAATATATAAAAACAAACTTAGGGAGGAAAATTTATGATTGAAAAAATTATGAAGGCAGTAAAAAGCAGCAACAAAAGAAGAGGAAGAAATATAACAATAGGAGCAGTAGTAGGATTTCTATTGTCATGTACAGCAGTAATGGGAGCAGATGATAATTATTTGTGGATAAAAAATGATAATGGTGTAATCAAATTTAGTACTGATAATAGTGAACCTGCTCTGACAGCTAATCCATATGCTGAAAATAACTGGCTTGAAAGTACGGAAATATATATAAATAATACAGTGCTATCAGGTAATAATAATGGGGCAGATGGCATTGCTTATGGAGTGAAATTAGAATTGAACTCACCTAACTTTAGGTTTATAAACAATGGAGCAATAAAGGGAAGCTCTGATTCAAACAAAGCTTATGGAATATATGTTGATGGTGGAAAAGTAGAAAGTATAGAAAACAATGGGACAATAAATGGAAGTTCTAATTCAACTTTAGCTTCAAAATATGCTTATGGAATATATGTTGATGGTGAAGAAGTAGGAAATATAGAAAATAATGGAATAATAGAAAGCACTTCTACAGCTAGTAGGAATGCTTATGGAATATCTGTTAATGGTGGAGAAGTAGGAAATATAAAAAATAATGGAGTAATAAAAGAAAAATCTGCTTCTAATCTTAGTTCTGGAATATATAACGAGAATAAAATAGAAAATATAATAAATATAGGAAGTATAAATATACATAGTTCCAATATTGGAAATACTCAAGGAATAAGTACAGGTAATCTTGGTGGTAACTCAGAAATAAGTAATATACTAAATATAGGAACTATAAATTCTTTTGGTTCTACTACTAGTTATGGAATTGTTAGCACTGCTAATGGAACAATAGAAAAAATAGTAAATACAGGAGTTGTTTATGGAAAGACTTATGCTATACATATTGGTGCTAGTGGAACTATAGGAGATGTAAATAACTATGGAATATTTGCAACAGATGGAGATGATATTATATCTAAGGGTGGAAATATGACAGGTACTGAAAATAACTACGGAATGTACATTGGAAAAGATGGGGAAATAACTGTAGATAATGATAGATCAAATGATGAGCCTATAGAAGTAGTAGTAGGATATGATAAAGATGGAAATGGAATAACAAAGTCTATGACAATAAGAAATGCTGAATTAAATGAAGATAAAACTGAAACAGTAAGTTTTGAATTTAAAGGAGAAGTAGGAAAATATAATAATTCAATATTAAATGGGAAAGATAAGACTTTAAATGTTTTAGAAGGAAAAAATCAAATAACAGACTCTATAATCAATGCATATCAAACAGCAGTAGTTATGGAGGGAAAAAACTCATCACTTGTTCTTAATAATACTGTAGTAAATGGTGGGGCAGCAAAAGATGGAGATGTACCAACAATAGAAATTGGAGGAGAAGATAATGCTTTCACTCTAAAGGGAGAATCAATAGTAAATACAGGGGCAGAAAATAGTATAGCTATAACAGTTGAAGGAAAAAATAATGCTCTTGTTTTAGAAGGAAATGCAAAAGTTAATGGAGAGATGAAATCAACAGGAACTAATAATCTAATAAGTCTTAATGGAAATGCTGGAAATGGAATGAATATACTTCATAACATATCAGGATTTACAAATATGAATATAGATAATAATGTGACATTCTTTGAAAATGTAGAAGTAACAGGAACAGAAACAGTAACTGTAGGAGGAACATTAAATTTAAGATTAAAAAAATCAGAGCTTATGCCATATGGAGATATACCAACAGCAGTTCATGCTTTTTCAGGTAGAGAGGAAAAACATGAAATGACAATAAAAGGAGCATCAGAAGAGGAAGCAGGAACTTTAAACTTCATAACAAACGGAATAGGAAGAGAAATTAAAGTTGATATGAAAAATATAGAACTTGAAAATATGAAGGTTAGAGCAAATTCAATTATAGACAAAGCAGAAATAGATGGTGATTACATTCATTTAGGAGCAGGTTCAGACTTAAGTGGAATTGTAAATCCAAAGGTAAGTAAATATGATTCATTGGATAATATATATAAAAGTTTGTACAGCAGTACAGAAGAAAATCTTGATGCTTTGAGAGATATATTAAGTATGACTTATCTAGGAACACATTATGGATATAATACTAGTAATGAAGAACAACTTAAAAATCTAATGAGCTACTTAGACAGCATTTATACAGGAACTCCATATTCAGTTTCAAGTGAACTTTCAAGAAGATCAGCAGGAATGTTTAGAGATATAGTAACAGAAAATCAATTTAGACCAGACTTAAACAGATGGCTGGTAATGGGTGGACTAACTCATACTGATGGAGGAACTAAAGACAGCTACTATGGACAGAATTACCATGGCTTTGATACAGGTACAGCAGATGTAGATACTGATATGAAACTTACTGGAGCTTATGCCCTGGGGAAATATGGATATTCAGAAAATGTATCATTAGGAGTAACAGCAGGAGGAAACAAAAGCGAAGCTAAACTTCCAATGTCAAAGGTAAAAGGAAACAGTGGATATGTAGGAGCCTTTGCAGAAAACTACAGAGGAAACCTTACACTGAAAGCTGGAGCAGGAATTCAATATTCAGAATATGATGCTAATAGAGCAACATTAGGAGGACACAGCTACAGTGAGAAATATTCAGATATGGCATATGATATTTATCTGAATGGAAGATATTCTAATCCAATGGGAGATAACTTCTTCTTAGAGCCATATGGAACATTATCATATACATATGTAGACCAAGAGGGAGCAGATGAAGGAAGCAAAGTATTAGCAATAGAAACAGATTCAAAATCATTTGACTATACAGCAGCAAAAGTGGGAGTAGATCTTAAAAAAGTAATACCACATGAGAAAGGAAAGAGTACACTGTCAGCAGGAGTAAGCTACACAAGACTTCTTAATGGTGCAGATAAAGATAATATCACAGGAAGATTTAAAGGAAAAGATGCAAGTGATTTTGATATTCTAGTAGCTCACAAAAATGAAAACAGCATAGGATTAAATGCTAAGTACACTCTTGAACTTGAAAGTGGAATCTTGTTTGATGTAAAGGGAAGCTACTCAGTAGAAAGAGATTCACACAATGGAACTGGAAAGAACAGAAACAAAGGTGAATGGATAGTAGGAACAGGATTAGGATACAAGTTCTAATAACAACAATGGGGGAAGCAATGACAGAAGGGGAATTTATAAGGTTCTATAAAAAGAGAAATCTTTCAAGAAGCTATAAAGAAGTAAAAGAGAAAATAGATATATTCTGGACTGTTTTGCTGAAGGCTTTAGATGAAGATGGAAAAGTGTTATTAAAGGATTGGGGAGCATTTGAGAAAAAAGAGGTAGCTCCCAGAAAAATAATAACACCGAGAATGGAAAAAGCAGGACTTACAAGAGCAGGAGAAAAGGTACGATTCAGAACAGGAACAGGGTTAAAGAATCTTGTCAATGGAGCTGATGCTGATGAATAAGAAAGAATTGGCAAAGCTATACAGTACAGTAAGTCAGGGGAAGGTATCACAAAAGGCAGCACTAGAAGAAATAAATGTATTTACCCAAACTCTACAGGAAGCCTTATGTAAGTATAATTCAGTATCATTTATCAATATAGGAGTATTTGAAATACTGGAAAGAAAGCCGAGATTAGTAAGTAATCCATCAACTAGGGAGATAATGAAAATCTATCCAAAGAAGGTAGTAAGGTTTAGAGCATCTAAAAATATAATAAGATAATTAAAAAATGCTGATAGGAAGGAGTGTAATTTTTTCTATCAGCATTTTTCTTATTCTAAATATTTTAAATTTATAGAAATTTT
>ERZ791743.861-NODE-861-length-22556-cov-15.628461_pt1 | contig 22556 bp, 26 predicted proteins | sample MGYA00509952_ERZ791743 | MGnify/ENA primary metagenome ERZ791743 (study PRJEB30046, sample SAMN00792040) | human gut metagenome | study: EMG produced TPA metagenomics assembly of the A metagenome-wide association study of gut microbiota in type 2...
GTGTTAGCAAAGTTAATATTTTATTCTTTGCTGACACAGTTTAATTTACATCCTCATTAATTCAAATAGACAACTTCATTTTACTACCATAAAGTTCTATTATTTCTTCTTTACAAATACCTAAAATATCAGACATTTCTTCCATTGAATATCCCAAACTGTTTATATGCAACCCTATCATTTTACTAATCATTGTAGGTCTATCAATAGGAACATATCCTGTTTCTTGTTTTTTCTCTCCATTTCTACCTAAAGTTATATAATAGTATTTACTGGTATTATCATTAATACAGCCTAATTCTTTGGCTCGATGAATAATAAATGCCTTTGAAACCATCCATTTATTCTTTAAATTGGGTAAATCTCGCAATTTCATATTTGCTAAATCTGAAATACATGTTGCTCTCGGAAGTAAGAATTCAGATGCGAAAAGATTAGCTTCTTCTTCTTTTTCATCTTCACCTTTCTTCAAATCCTCAGATCGTAGATGCATTGTCAGATGCCCAACCTCATGTACCAAATTAAATCTCTTTCGATCATTAGGCATATCATCGTTGACATATATAATAGGATACCCTTTAGGTGTGAAGGTTGTTAATCCATCAAACTTATTACCAGACTCTCCTAATTTCAAAAAACAAACAATAACACCACATCTCTCAATAACATTTACAATATTAGAAATTGGCGTGGAAGGTATCTGTAGATGTTTTTTCAATCTATACGCTATCTCATCAGCAAGATACTCATTTGTACATTCTATAGAAGGTATAGACAAATCAGGTATTTCAACGGCATCCAATAAGGTATCAACAACTTTATTGATAATTTGAATTCTTCTATTAATAATCTCCAGATCACGTACTTTTATTGTTGCTCTTTTTCTATAAAATAAAGAAGTTTGCAATTCTTTATTATCAAAAGATTTATCAAAAAAGGAAATAGGATAATGCAGTACCTCACCTATTTTTTCTAAATAAGGTAAAGCAATGATTGAACCACTTTTTTCCATACGCGATAGCGAAACTTGCGTAATTCCGACAAGTTTCGCTAACTCTTTTTGCGAAAGTCCTCTACTCTCTCTCGCAAGTTTAATATTCAGTCCATAGCTCATATTATTATATCTTTATAGACTGAAGTATATACATTATACATACAGTCTTATATATTCTCAACCTTTTTTTGAATAGTTTTGTTGTCACGAAGAGTTACTAATTCTATCTCATTTTCTACATTTTCGTTAAATGTAATATAATGGGATTGTGACAACACTGCATCTACTATATCAATACACCACATGATATGATTTCCATCTTGTTTTATAAAATAAAAACCATCATAATGGGTGTTTTGTTTATTAGCCGTATATCCTAAAATAATCAATGGATTGGAATCATTTATATTATCTGTCTTTTGGTTTATACGTAAAGATCCTCTAAGAGTGTTAGAATGAACTTTCAATTTCTTATCTAACTTGTGAATCCAAAAATGCACTCCATTAATTTCGACAGACAACCAATTCCTTTTATGATTACGAGCTACTTTTATTCCTTCGATTTTACTTAATTCAGAACAAAAAGTTGCATAAACATTATCAGCAAATCTCCTTGGTACTAAATAATTCTCTAAAACACGACATTCCCTATCTTCTGTCGCATGTTCAAATGCATCATCAAGAGCATCTTTGATTTTTGTCAAATAGGGATAAACAACGTTAAGAACTTCCTCCTTTTCAATGTTTTTAATAGGAAAAATTTCAGAATCCGGGAACAAACTCATATCTTTGCAACCCGAAAAGAATTTTCTCTTTCTTTTCATAATTTTAATTATTTAAAATATTTAACATACCTCTCTTTGATGTGCCAGCATCATTGAGAGGTTTCTTTTTGCAAAGATATGAAATAAGTTTTTAAATACGCAATAGCACATGAATAAAAAAATCGATTTTATGTGTAAAAAACCTATACAGACTAAAATTCAGGGTAAAAAAAGACATTTTCTTAATTTTATTATTCATTTAATTCACTCAGTTATCTTAATCTAACATATATTTGTAGCATCATCTACTATTTCATTCATGGTTTCATCCCAAGGAGTCTCACCAAGGTATTAGGTTCTTTATATCCAGGATTTGCCAGCATGAAGGCATTTCGTAATGCTTCGGATATCCTATCACGCATAGCTCGTGATACATGGTTCTTGTCTGCTTCGTTGTTTATTTGGAGTATCTTTTCAAGACTGCCGTTTATCGGCTTTTCATCGAGGAACAAAGAGTATTCGGTAAAGATCCGGTTCTGTCGCTTACCATCTGCCATCTCTCCATCCGATTGGTATCTTTCAATTACGGTATTCTGCATCGTAGATAATACTCTCATACCCCTATCACTCCGACAGCCTTGTTTCTCGTTCTCAAATATGATGGATAGAGCACGTTTCTTGCGGACATTTCCTATCTTGGACCAACCGTAATAGACTTTTAATGCTTGTCTCTTATCTATAGTCATGACGCTGCCCTCCTTATGACTTCCATATTACGATTTACCAGATTTATAATTTGGTTGTGGTACTCGCTTGTCTTATTACAAACGGCCCTACTCTGAATAATTTTAAATGTTTTCAAGTTTACCTCCACAGTTTCTAACCTTTCTCCATTCTTCTGAGCTGTCAGAATAAGGCAATCTTTACGCTTGTAATACTCATTCTGGTAGACACAATGGTGCATGGCCTTACCTTCCTGATAGAACTGGGTTATACTTTCCAATGGCCTGATAACAATATCATCATCTTCAATCACCAGTCCTAAGAACGGTTGAATCTTGCGGATGAAAGAAAGGATATCTACTTTCATGCGCTTCATTCTTGCTATCCGCGCCTTACGATCTGCTTCAGCTCGCTCTCTGGCTTCTATCTTTCTCTTCCGTTCCAGAAGTTTGTCATGAGCCTTCTTCAGATTCTTCGGACAAACATAGTGAGCATTATGGGTATCGAGATGGAAATAATCAAGCAGACGCAAGTAATCATCATACATTGAGCCATCCTTAACGATATAGCCGTTACGGTTGCAGATATTCACTGTCCACGGATGAGATAAACAGCCACGATACATATAGAACTCCAGTAAGCTGTACTGCTTTGTCTTCAGAAGCATTTCTGCATATTTACTTTCCCCAAGCAAAGCGCGTATCAATATGGCCGGAGTAACACCATGAAACGAAGTTCGAAGCCCATTTCTGTGAAGAATAGGAAGAACCTTGACTTTCGAATATACATAACCGTTTATGTCATACGAATGTGGACAGTATATATTCCCGTTCTGCTTGATACTCATGTCTGAAGTGTGCATCCAACCTCTACTTCCCATGTTCATAGCTTTGGCTATAACCGTTTCTTTGCAATCAGCCGTTATCCACTGTTGGCATACTTCATCGATGAAATAATGGGTATCACGTTCTTTTCTTGCATACTTGGCTATGAAGAAATGGCGAAGCACTTGAAAGTCTTTTGAAATTGTGGCTATGGTCAGATAGCTCTCAGAATTATCCTTCTTTTTGCGGCTTACCTTTACTTCCAATTTTTCACCACAATAAGGACAACGTATGCTTCCGTCTTTCTGACCGGTAGTATCTATCCACATCTTTCCGCAGTCTCCGCACCACATTTCATCCTTACATCGGTAAGCTACATGAGGGAAACAATGCTTCTTCCCCCATCGTACCTGTGCCTCTGTAATAGCTGGCAGCTTACTGCTCAATTCGGCCACCAGCTTTTCGCGTTTTGTTCTTGGTCTCATGCATCAAAATTGAATAGTGATAACTGTCGTTCATCGAAGAGCTCCTGTTTAGTTTTCTTTTTGGCAGGTTTCTGCTGTATTGACTTTTCTGACGGAGCTGGAGTAGTAACCGGAGTGGCAACCTCTACCTGTTCCTTCACTTCTTCTACCTCAATATTATCCTCATCGTAGTAGTGCACGGCCCAACCAAAAACTGTTGCATCATCAATACCTACCGAATTAGAGCCTTTGGCCAGCTTACGGGCTTGTGAGTAAATGTACTTGCAGCATTCCTTAATACTCTTGTTTGCTTTCTTATAAGTTTCAGCAAAGAGAGAATCTTCCTTTGCCCGGTTATCGAGATATTTTTTAATAGTTGTTTCAAAACTTGACATAGTAGTATTAGTTTATTAATTCCATCGGTTCGGTCTGTTGTTAATTCTCTCCAAGTATGAAGTCACCTTCTTGCCGGCATCCTCGTCATCACGAACAAATATTCGCGTATGTGATTTATCGCCCGGAATTGTAACATACCTTCCTTTCTTTTCTTTTTCTCTCTGTTGCGCAACTTTCAATTCAGTACCTGCCGGATTCTTTTCCAAGTCCACCTTTCGTGGTACAATAGGATCTTCTGAGTCTATCATAATTAAGCAGATATAGCCTTTGCAATTATTTCTGCGCTGGCGAGTTTAACGGATAAGATATTGATTGCTCTCGTAGTATCTTCAGTATTAAGATTGACGATAGATGGTATCATATCCTGAAGGATTTACAGAGGCTACAATTACTGATGCTATTCAGGAGTTCGAACGCACACTGATTACTCCTAACTCTAGATTCGACAAATATCTGAAGGGAGACAAAAATATACTTACAGCTGAAGAAATAAACGGTTATGACTTGTTCAAGAAATATAACTGTGCTACATGCCACGTTGGAGAAAATCTTGGAGGACAATCATACGAACTGATGGGTATGAGAGCAGACTACTTCGGGGACAGAGGTACTGAGATAACATTCGAAGATCACGGCCGTAACAAGGAAACTAAAACCGAGCGTGATATGCACAGATTCAAAGTTCCCGGACTTAGAAACATCGAGCTGACAGGTCCCTATTACCACGATGGAACAAAGAAGACACTTGAAGAAGCCGTAATCGACATGGCTAAGTATGAAGTTGGTGTCAACCTTACTGAAAGCGAAACTGCCGATATCGTTAAGTTCCTCAAGACTCTGACAGGAGAATACAAGGGTAAGACTCTGACTAACGACAATCTGTAATTTTGCATTGATCTTAGATGCAATCTTCTGAAAGAAGTACTGCTTCTAAATAACCATTTCAATTACTGAAAAATAAATTATTTATAACAGTTCAGCAAGGTTGACTTGCTGAACTGTTTGTTTTTGTAGCTGGTTATTTTGATAAATAAAGCATCTGTTAGTTAACGAAATAACGAACAAAGAATTTACATATTGAGAACATATCCCGATATATTGGAAATCTGCAACTAGTGAAAATTGCCGACATTGGGTAAGGTTATTATAAAAGACTTCAGACAAGATTCACACGATTTTTTATAGTTTTGCAGACTAATTCTAATCAAAACTATATACCCATGTGTCAAAAGACAAGAAAAAACAAACTCATCACCATATCTGCATGGATTGCCGCTCACATCACCTTCGTTGTGGTGCTGGTAACAATCCTAGCACTCTTTTTCCCTTCCTCGTTTACCTGGATAGGAACTTCGGCCATTACTCCGATGCTGGGTGTTGTAATGTTCGGTATGGGACTCACACTCCGTCCTTCCGACTTCAGACCAGTTTTGCAACACCCCAAAGACATCCTTGTAGGCGAACTGGCACAATTCCTCATCATGCCCTCCCTGGCATGGTTCATCTGCAAGTTGTTGTCATTACCAGCAGAGCTCGCTCTCGGAGTGATTCTTGTAGGATGTTGTCCCGGAGGAACGGCAAGCAATGTCATCTGCTATCTGGCTAAAGGCGATGTACCCCTTAGTGTAGCGATGACCGGAGTTTCTACACTCCTGGCTCCCATACTCACCCCTGCCCTTGTCTGGATGCTTGCCGGAGAGTCGGTGGAAGTAGACATAGCAGGTATGTTTTTAAGTATCGTACAAGTAGTAATTATCCCTATTGTATTGGGTGTTGCCGCCAATCATTACTTCAGACAGACTACTCAACGGATAGTACCATTACTACCTATGATTTCTACTCTGTCTATTGCATTCATCATCGGTATCATTGTAGCGCATAACTCTGCCAGTATCCTTTCGTGTAGTCTGATTGTGGGCATAGCAGTTATTCTCCACAATGTATTCGGACTGACATTAGGCTATGCTCTCGCTACCCTAAGTGGAAGTGAACCATCCAAACGCTCGGCCATCTCCATTGAGGTAGGCATGCAAAACTCTGGCTTGGCTACATCACTTGCTGCTACACACTTTGCCATGTTCCCTTTGGCAGCCGTACCCGGAGCCATGTTTTCGGTATGGCATAACTTTTCAGGAAGTATCGCAGCACAGATTTTCAGAAAACAATCCGACAAAGAAGAAAAAAATAAAGAAGCCTGACACATAACCCCTACAAACAAAACATATCACATTGAAATATGCATGATAAGAACATAAAATAAAAAAATGCGACCCAAACTATTTTTGAGCCGCATTTTTTATTATCTCAGATTACGATTATTCAGCTTTTCCAAAAAGGATGTCTTCTCCCTGAACAAATGTAATATCACGCGGAATACCCGCTCCGTTAATTTTATCAAGATCGGCCTGAAGTTCTGGAGTAATTCCACCATTCTCTTCTCTGTACTTCTTGGCAAATTCCACATTACCATCGCCTTGTGTCTGGAGAATCAATGCAGCCCAGCTATTCATTGCCTCTTTTGCCTTTTCAAAATTAATGACATACTGACCTTTGGCATCACGTGCAAATGCACCTGCTTTTTCCATGTAGTTAAAGCACATCATATTAGCCTTACCATGCGAAGAAGCTGCACCAAATCGAACCGAGCGTAAGATACCCGCAATATAAGTAGCCATTGCGTCTTCGACCGTAATATTTGTAATTTCACCCATTTCTATCAGTTTGGTCACCATAAACAAGCCCAAGATATCAGCCTTTGCTTCTTCCCATGAAGTCTTTTCCGTACCCATTACCGCATCTACACTTTCATTGGTACGAATAGTCTGTTTCACACCCAGTCCATGTGCCACTTCGTGGAAAGTCACATTCCAGAAAAATGCATCAAAGTTGAGATACTTCTGTTGTTCGGGAGTAACGACAAGTTGTCCGATAGGCAAGAGAATCTTATCGAATTTTGCTTTCATGGAGTTTCTCAATTGCAAACGGCGTGTACCTTTCAATGCATGCACTCTTTCATCGTTTGGCAGATTAATGGCAATCGTCTTGCTTCCCGCATTACAATCACCAGCATAATACACCGCATCATACACGTTCAGGTCTGACGATGTACCCGGTACAAATGTTTTATATTCCGGCGGGCAAGGCAACTCTTTCTGAAGAGCCGGAAGCATCGCTACAAACTTGGCAAGGTCTTTGCTTCTGGCTTCATCCTTCAGCAAAATAAACGACTCGTACGATGCTTTGGTTTCACGGAACATATCATCGTAAGTTTCAATAGGTCCTGTCACAAAATCAATCTTGCTATCCTTCATGTCCATCCATGCCAGATCACTCTCCAGATAATCATCCGTCTTAAATGCTTCGATTCGCTTTTCAAGGTAATTCTTTAAACCCGGATCTTCTGCCAGTAAAACCCCCTTTTCCAATAAGGAACAGATACGTTCTATTTCCGGAGCATACTCTTCATGATACCATACACTCTTCAAAGAACCATCTTCATTGCGGCGGATTACGGTATACCATGAGTCTTTATTGGCATCTTCAAACGCGTTAAACTCCGCTTCGGTAATATCGTGAGGATAATAGTTGCACACATCCAGTTTTTCGCCATATCCATCCAGGAAAGGTTTGTTGTTATCCAGACGGTCCCACGCTCCATACTGAATCATGGCAAACTCTTTTGCATAGCTATCGGTAAGAGTGTCAAGCTTACTCTTGTCGCCAAAAGTCTGCTTCCAGAAAAGATCATCAGTAATCTTTCCCACCTGGAAGAATATTCTTACCAGTTCTTTCTCCTTGTCACTCAAATTGTTTACAAGATCCGATTTCAATTCTACAGAGGCATACTCCTCAACTTTTGCTTTCATCGGTGATTCCTTTTGCTGGCTTCCACACGAGAACAAAGTAGAAGCCGCTACGGTAACTCCCAGCAATGTAGCCGAAAGGTTAGTCATTCTTTTTCTCATACTCTATCGATTGTTTTGTTTGTTTGCGAAGATACGAAAACTCCCAAACATCTCAGCCATTAAATAATTTGGTTTTTTAAATGATTATACAAGAAAGGATATCATGGTGCCTGTTTTATTTCATACCACGCATCAATATATTCCATTTTATTTATTATCTTGCATTGAAAAGTAAACGTAAGCATGAAAAACAAATCCTTACACTCCTGCCCCGAACTGATTGACTACATCAATGAAACGGGTTTCCTGCCCTTGCTAAGCATGGGCATTGCCGGATGGTCGGCCGAAGAAGCCGTAGACGAAGAGTGCCAGTACACCCGCTTACCTGATGGCGGATGGGAATGGCCACTTTGGGAATGGAAAGGCGCTATTCTGCAAGAGAGTGAATGCGCATACGGCAAATTCTTCAAGGACAAAGCATCATTCATTAGCCGCGAATGGTGGCCCGACTTCTGCAATTACCGGCGGAGCATTTTTCCTTATCCGGAAGCAGGAAGTATTGAAGAAAGTATTCTTGACATTCTGAAAGGCAAAGGCAGCCTGATTACCCGAGAGCTACGTGCAGCATGTGGATTTACCGGACCAAAGATGCGGAGCCGCTTCGATGCCTATCTCACCCGACTGGAAATGGGCGGCTATATCGTGACGGAAAATTTTACCTATCCCCGCGACCGTCACGGACGGGAGTATGGCTGGGGTTGGTCACTACTCACCACGCCCGAACGTCTCTTTGGACGGGAGGCCTGCCACCCCGACCGCAATCCACAGGAATCACGCGAACGGATACTAGCCCAGTTTCGGAAAATACTACCGTATGAATCAGAAAAGACATACGCAACCCTGCTAAAATAAATCTAAAGAAACATCGTCAGCAACGGAATACTCAGCACAGAAAGTAAAGTGGTAAGAAAGGTACCTTCTGCCATGATGACCTCCCCTTTCTGATACTGGATACAGAACAAGGTACCATACGAAGCCACGGGCATAGCCGCCAGCACGACATTGATATTGGCAATGGTCTCATCTACCCGGCAAAGGCGTGAGAGGTACAAAATAAGGAGTGGTACCAGCATCAGGCGCAGAAACGACATCAGGTAGATAGCCGTATTGCCGAACATCCGGCGAATAGGAACCTGAGCAATAGATGAGCCAATGATAAGCAAAGCTGCAGGCACGGTGACATTCCCCAATAGAATAAACGGAGTACTAATGACACGAGGAGGTACCCACCCTGTTACGACAATCAGAATAGAAAGATACGAAGCTATCATAGCCGGGCAATAGAGAGTACGCCAATCAAAGCGCATTTTCCCCTGACCGTCTGAAATAAAGAGAGTTCCAAACACAAATATCAGTAAAGTGCTTGGAAAATTAAGGATACTGGCATAAAATACTGCATTGGCTCCAAAAATAGAAGCAACAATAGGATATCCGATAAAGCCCACATTACCAAATGCCAGCATAAAACTATAAATACCACGATCGGACGATTTGACAGGTAAATAGCGCGGAAGCAAAAAGGCGGCTCCAATGAGAATGACATAGGTAGCAAAACCTACCACAAGTAAGGGTAGAATCAATCCTCTGTCAGGAAGTGTGTCGCCCATCACCGATGAAAGTATCAGACTAGGACACGTCACGTTAATGACCAGTCCAGAAAGTTTGCGGTCGAAATCCGCATCCATCATTTTCTTCTTACTCAAATAATAGCCGATGATTACCAGAATAAACAGAATAATCATCTGAGTAACGATTGCATCCATTGTATTCTTCTTACCTTAAAAAAAGTTGTGCAAAGATACAGATTATCATATTTGAGTGAGCATATTTCTACAGGCTTTCTTCTGAAAACTTCACATTTTCTTCCACGATTATCGAAACCATTTGTCTGCTTTTAGTACATTTGCATTGTTTTTTATAAATCAGATACAAGGCTATTTCTTTCGGGAGGTAGCCTTGTCTATGTCGAACAACCGAAAGCAGAAAGCAATGGAAACATTTTATGATGTAGTATCTGGAAATCAGCTTGTATTGGTGGATTTCTTTGCCACTTGGTGCCAACCCTGTAAAATGATGCATCCGATTTTGAAACAAGTTAAAGATATACTGGGGGAACGCATCCGAATTATCAAGATTGATGTAGATACACACAACACATTGTCTCAAAAGTATCAGATTCAGTCCGTCCCTACCCTAATGTTATTTCGCAAGGGTGAAGTGCTTTGGAGAACCAGCGGCGTAATACAAAAGGCAGAGCTGCTGAGTACAATTGATCCTTTTCTGAGATAATCCATAAGCCAAAACATTTGGGAAGAATCTCCCGGACACACATGCGTTTGTCATTTAATAATTAATTTTGCATCTTAAACACATAACATCTACCATCGCATGAAGAAACTAAGCAAGAATGCCATTATCGGCTATCCGGCAGGAATTATCACCGGCATTACATACGGGTTGAATCCCTTGTTTGCGGTTCCGTTGATGAAAAACGGTGCTGCTACAGAGTCCATACTTTTCTTCCGCTACTCTTTTGCGGTAATACTTTTAGGACTGTTTCTGATACTCCGTAAACAAAGTTTTCAAGTTTCCGGAAAGCAGCTTGGTGTGTTGTTTGCCCTCGGCTTACTTTACACCGCAAGCAGTATCTTCCTTTTCGATGCATACGAATACATCGCCTCCGGACTGGCCACCACACTGGTTTTCCTTTACCCCGTTCTTGTGGCCATCATCATGGTGTTTCTGAGGGTCGTCCCCTCATGGCCGGTATGGCTTGCCATTGCCGCTACCTTTGGTGGGGTACTTATCATGACACAAAGCGACGGTTCGCAAACCATCAATCCCATCGGTGTATTACTTTCAATTGCCTCGGCACTGGTGTACGCACTTTTCATCGTCATCATCAACCGTAGCAAGGTCATTGCCGGCATATCCAATTCCTTGCTCACCTTTTATGCCCTTACGGTAGGAGCAATTGTATTTCTCGGGAAAATCTTCTGTTCCGATACCGCAATAACCGCTGGAATCACTACCGGAGCAGACTGGCTCAACCTCGTAGGACTTGCTCTTCTGCCCACCATCGTTTCCACGGCTACACTTGCCATCGCTTCGCGCAACATCGGAGCCACCAAAGCTTCGGTACTTGGCGTATTCGAGCCCATTACGGCCATCGTGGTCGGAACGGTTATGTTTGGCGAACCACTCACCACAAACATCATTGTGGGAATCTCCATTGCCATAGTGGCCGTTACATTTATGATTACCGTGACCAAACGATAAGATATATAGCAAACGGATACATGAGAGACTTTGCAGCTATCGATTTTGAAACCGCCAACAACCAGCGCTCATCGGTCTGTTCCGTTGGCGTAGTTGTAGTACGAAACGGTAAGATAACAGATACTTTTTACTCCCTGATCAACCCGGAGCCAAACTATTACAATTACTGGTGCTCAAAGGTACACGGACTCACCCGTGAAGATACCGAAGATGCACCGGTATTTCCCCATGTATGGAGACAGATTGAACCGATTATCGAGGGACTCCCACTCGTGGCACACAACCGCCCTTTCGATGAGAGTTGCCTGAAGGCGGTCTTCCGGGTCTATCAGATGGACTATCCCGACTACACGTTTTATGATACTCTGTGCGTAGCCCGCAAAGTATTCCCTACACTCCCCAATCACCAGTTGCATACCGTAGCCGCGGCCTGCGGATACCGCCTGGGAAATCATCACCACGCATTGGCTGATGCCGAAGCTTGCGCGTGGATAGCAAGAGAAATTCTGTAAATGCAAATAGTCTTTTGAAGTACAATGTGATATATACAAAAAAGCCAACCCATTCGTAATTATAAAAACGAATCGGTTGGCTGATTTTTATTTATAGCTCTAAGCCGGAGCTATTATTCCACAACTTGTTCCAGTGAAATCCCCAATGCTTTAGCTACACCTTTACCATAATTTTCATCGGCTTTCAGACAATTCTTAATATGACGGATTTTAATCATATCCGGAATATCTCCCATTGCACGAGCCGTATTTCCGAAGAGAGCCTCCTGTTGCTCAGAGCTCATCAAGCGGAACAAATCACCGGCCTGTGAATAATAGTCCGAATCATCTTCCCGATAGTCCCACTGGTAAGCCGCTCCATCGAGTTCCAAAGGCGGTTCCTTATACTCGCTCTGTTGTTGCCACTCGCCAAAGCTATTAGGCTCGTATCCCAATGTAGAACCGTGATTGCCATCTACACGCATCTGTCCGTCGCGGTGATACATATTAAGGAAAGGACAACGGCTACGATTTACCGGAATCTGGTGGTGATTTACACCCAAACGATAGCGCTGAGTATCACCATATGAGAAAAGTCGCCCTTGCAACATACGGTCGGGCGAGAAGCTGATACCAGGCACTACATTAGCCGGATTAAAGGCTGCCTGCTCTACATCGGCAAAATAATTCTCCGGATTACGATTCAGCTCCAGAACTCCCACTTCAATCAGCGGATATTGTTTTTGCGACCAGACCTTGGTCAAGTCGAACGGATTAAACGGACAATTAGCAGCCTGCTCTTCCGTCATCAGCTGGATATACATCGTCCATCGCGGGAAATCACCCCGCTCGATGCTTTCGTACAAATCACGCTGATGGCTCTCGCGGTCTTTTGCGATGATAGCTTCCGCCTCCTGATCGGTAAGGTTCTTGATGCCCTGCTGGGTATGCAAATGGAATTTTACCCATACCCGTTCGCCACGTGCATTAATCAACGAGAAAGTATGGCTACCATACCCATGCATATGACGATAAGAAGCCGGAATACCACGGTCGCTCATGGTAATAGTCACCTGATGCAAGGCTTCCGGAAGCGAAGTCCAGAAATCCCAGTTATTAAGCGGACTACGCATATTGGTACGCGGGTCGCGCTTAACGGCATGATTCAAGTCGGGAAATTTCAGAGGATCGCGCAAAAAGAAGACCGGAGTATTGTTGCCTACCAAATCCCAATTGCCTTCTTCTGTATAAAACTTAATGGCAAAGCCACGGATATCGCGCTCTGCATCGGCCGCGCCACGCTCTCCGGCTACCGTAGAAAAACGGACAAACACTTCCGTTTCCTTACCAATAGCAGAAAATATAGCGGCTTTGGTATATGCCGTAATATCATTGGTTACCGTAAACTTACCAAAAGCTCCAGAACCTTTGGCGTGCATACGACGTTCGGGAATCACTTCACGGTCGAAATGAGCCAGTTTTTCCAGGAACCATACATCCTGTAAAAGCATCGGGCCTCGCCGACCTGCGGTTGCTACATTCTGATTGTCGGCAACCGGTGCGCCAGAAGCGCTTGTAAGTTTTTTATTCTCCATAACTACAACATTTTTAATAATTACTGAATAGATGAAATATTTATGAAACCATCCAGCCGTTTTTTATCCGCATCGGTCAAAAAACCGGTTTTCGATTTCAGATAAGGTACTTTCTGTTTACTCTGTATACCCAAAACTTTTTTCATTTTACGGAAAAGGCTGCCGGTCCGGATTTTATAAGTTGTAAAAAGAAGCGTATGCTCTGTAGGTACTCGCCCTGCTATTTTCCGGCTAAAAGTGTTCCAACGCTCATGTGGATGCTGACCCACGACAAACCATCCGCATGTCCAGCATCCCGAAATCAGATAGTCCGTATCATTGAGCCGTTCCGAATCATAATCCGTAATAGCACTTAGACTGACGTTCAGTCCTTTCGACCAAAGATACATGGCTATTTCGCGGGCATAACCGGCTGTTTTTCCTTTATGGCTATAATATAAAACAACGGCTCGTTTTCCTTTTGTATGTATAGATTGAGTGCTCATTATGTTTTTATTTCATGATATAAAAACATAACGAAGAAAAACAGGAGTCGGTTTATTTGAAAAAATCTTTTTTTCCGATAAGACTAATCGGTAAAAACGATAAGTCAAACTCCCCAAAGAAAGTACGACTCTCCCTATCAGTAACTTTTATTCCGTATATCCAGTGTCACATCCATGTAGGTCCGTTTTCCTTCAATGTAATCGGCATATAGGGTTTCCGCATCCTTTCCCTTCAGGATGTGACATTTTCCACACGACTCACAATCGTGCAAACATTTCCATGCCTCGATTACAAATGCCTGACGTTCTTCTTTGGTAGACTGATCAATTTTAGGAGGTATCATAAGATTCTATTTTAGAATAAGGGAATATACAAAGTTATCATTTTCTACGGAATAACATTCCATTAACAGAAAGGTTCAAACGGTATAAAGACATCATCTGACAATGGAGTATATCCGACGACGCCGGACGTAAATTCAACGGCGTTGATGATGGAAACGGCGTCGCCGACCGCATAGCCGACAACGCCGTTTCAAAATCCATTCACGAAACAAAAGGACGTTTTCCAGTTCTCACTCTCATTCCGCTTCTTTTACGACCACTACCCGACTATTGGGCAGATCGGGAATGTAGATACAACCGTCCATCACGGAAATGTCTGCCGGTCCTACCAGAGGTTGTGCCAGGTCTACATCAAGAGCCTTCATCTCACGGGTAGCCAAATCTACTCTACAGATTTGCGCCGGAGTCCAGTTTGTCAAATAAATAGCCTTACTATCCGAAGCCAGTGCCAGCCCGTCGTATTGTCCCGGAGTTTCAATCCACTTCTCCGGTAAAGGATTCTTCATATCGGCTACACGATATACCACATTCCGGTCGGTCGTATTCCCATCGGCAGGATAAGAAGCCACGTAAAGCGCACCTTTGTACAACAACAGGCCGTTGGGTCCCGGTACAGAAAGCCATACCTCGGGAGTTCCCGGCTGAGACGGGCGAGTTATATCTACACGGAAAATGGTATCCGTATTCGTTACGGAAATATACAGATAGTTTCCGTCCACCACCACATCGTTGGCAAAAAGATGACCTTCGGGCAACTGGATTGTATAAGGCTCTGCACTCTTATCTTTCAGGTTGTAGACCATCACCTTATTCACATCACATACATAGAGGAAGCCTTCGTGCACCCACATACCTTTGGGAGCCGACAAATGTCCGTCGGCCGCTATCAGCACCTGGTTCTTTCCGTCTTTGTGCCACACGATGTATCCTTTTCCTTCGCTATTGAGCGGATTGAGCTGCTCTGCACCAAAGTTAGCTATCAGCATGCCTCCTTCGTAAGGATAAGTGCTTTCGCAATAGCGTATGCCGTCTGTTACCTCTTTCGTTACACTTTGTGCCGATATCGTAAACACCGATATACCGGCAAAAATCATACTCAGTAAAGCTTTCATCATTTATTCAGATTTTAGATATTGATTCGTATCACCTTATCGGTTCATTTATTTTGTGAGGCAAAAATAGAAAGGAGAAAAGAATAATACTATATTTGCAAAACACTATATTTCGATGATATTCATCGATAAAACCGATTGATAAAAGGATGGAATTACGACAATTGAAATACTTTGAGAAAGCCTACGAGTATCAGAATTTCTCGGAGGCATCGCGCCTGTTGTTTATCTCACAGAGTACACTCTCGCAACAAATCAAGCAACTTGAAGAAGAGCTGGATATTTTGCTATTCGACCGCATCGGAAAGCGGGTAGTACCCACCGAAGCGGGCAAAGCCTTCCTGCCCTATGCCAGAAAAGCCATACAGGATGCAGAAAGCGGAAAACAAATCATCAAAGATTTAAAGGGACTGGAAACGGGAGAGCTGCACATCGGTGCCACATATAGTCTGAGTACCCTGCTTACCGATGCTCTGATGGTATTTACACAGGCTCATCCCAAGATAAAGATAAACATTACATTTGCTACTTCGGACGAACTCCTGGCGCAACTGGCAGAAGGCCGCATGGATTGTGTACTTTCTTTTCTTCCGGAAAAACTGGATGGCAACTTCGACACATTGCCTCTGTTTTCCTCCGGTCTGTATTTCATCGCCCACCGGTCGCACCCGCTGGCCTCCATCTCATCCATCACACTGAACAAATTGTCGCAAACCCCTCTTATTCTTCCTGCCAGAGGATTTGCCACACGGCAGAAAATTGAAGAAATTTGCACCAACAAGAAACTCCATCTGCACATCGGCATGGAGGTGAACGACGTACAGACCATCATCCGCCTGCTCGAAGGAGGCAAATGGGCTACCATACTGACCGAAGCCGCCGTACACGATGAACCTGATTTGGTAAAAATCCCTATTCTATCGGTCGAACGGCTTGCTACGCAAGGCTTTCTTTTCTGGCCGCAGGGCGTTTACCGGAAGAAATCTACACTGGCTTTTGCCGAATTTCTCCAACAGGTTATCGCTCCACATAAACACTGATTATAACCTTACCATTCTATGAATTGATTATGAAAATCGTAATAGCTACCGATTCTTTTAAAGGATGTCTTACTTCGGAAGAGGTAGAAAGCACCCTTGCACAAGCATTAAGCGGAGAAGACACAGAAGTGCTCACCCTGCCCATGTCCGACGGAGGCGAAGGAATGCTCGAAGCATTTGTTTCGGCTCTGCACGGAAGCATTGTAGAAACAGAAGTGCACAATCCGCTCATGCAACGCATCTCTGCCCCTTATGGGATTGCCCCCGACGGTACGGCCGTGATAGAAAGTGCCAGAGCCTGCGGACTGACTCTGATGAAAGAAGACGAACGGAATCCACTCGTGGCTACCACCTACGGAGTAGGCGAACTCATTGCCGATGCCCTCTGCCGGGGATGCCGCACGTTTATCATAGGTCTGGGCGGAAGCGGAACGAGCGATGCCGGAAAGGGTATGTTGCAGGCACTGGCCGACCGCTTCACCGGGAGCAAGAGCATCGACGAACTGCCCTCAAGCCGTATGCCCGCATGCCGTTTTCTCCTGGCCAGCGATGTACGCAATCCGCTTTACGGAGAAAATGGAGCAGCCTTTGTGTTTGGTCCTCAAAAGGGAGCCACTCCCCAGATGGTAGAACAGCTCGACCGGCAGGCACGGCTCTTTGCCCGCCACTCGGCCGCACAACTCGGAAGAGATGCCTCGCAAGTAGCGGGTGCCGGAGCGGCAGGAGGTTTGGGCTATGCCTTCATACAGTACTTCCGGGCAGAAGTAAAATCGGGAGCCGACCTCTTGCTTCGTCTCATCCGCTTCGACGAAACAATAAGCAATGCCGACCTTATTATCACCGGCGAAGGACGTGCCGACCGGCAGACACTCATGGGCAAGTTGCCGGAACGTATTCTGAGAAGCGCACAGAAGCAGCACATCCCCGTCTGGCTGGTAGCCGGACAAACCAGCGATACGGAATCACTCCTCAGAGCTGGGTTTGCCCGTGCCGACGGTATTACTCCTGCATACATGCCTATCGAAGAGGCTATGCGCCCCGAAACCGCCCGAAAAAACCTGCAAGCATGGGTCAGCCAGATAAAGCACAGGCTCCCCGCTTTGTGCAGGAAGCCTTATCAAGGGTAGTGGTACTTACTCTTCGCCTGCTTACGGAAAGACAATTGGCTTCTAAAAAATGAGAAAAAAGTGATAAATTTGCACAGAAACCAAATCATCATTAAAAAATGGGAAAACAGGAATACATACAGGCCAACAAAGAATGGCTGGCTGCCAAGGCTAAAGAAGAAGGTGTAATGGCTCTGCCAAAAGGAATTTATTATAAGGTACTGGCTTCGGGAGCAAACGACGGAAAGCATCCTACTTCGCGAAGCATCGTGACCGCACATTATACCGGACGTACCATCAACGGAAAGAAATTCGACAGCAGCCGCGGAGGAACACCCATCGCCTTCCGCCTGAGCGACCTGATAGAGGGATGGATTATCGCCATGCAACGCATGTGTGTGGGCGACAAATGGGAGGTGTACATCCCGGCAGAAATGGGCTACGGGAAATTCTCGCAACCGGGCATTCCGGGAGGGTCTACCCTGATTTTCGAAATCGAGCTGCTGGGCATCGCATAACGTACAGGGCGTGTGCGCACACAAGGAAACTGCCTTAGCGCACACGAAGTTCCCAGAAAGCTACGGCCGAAGCGGCGGCTACATTGAGTGAATCTACTCCGTGGAACATGGGGATGCGTACCACATAATCGGCTCCCTCGATGGCCTGTGCAGGAAGTCCGTCGCCCTCGGTTCCCAAGACCAGCGCCAGACGAGGCTCGGCTTTCAGTGCCGGATGGTCGAGCGATACGGAGCGCTGAGTCAGTGCCAGAGCAGCCGTGCGGAATCCTGCCTCTTTAAGGCTCTGGAAAGGATGCTCGCTCCACGCCCAGGGCACCAGAAACACCGAACCCATCGACACACGTACGGCACGACGGTTCAAGGGGTCGCACGAATCGGGCGTGAGCAGAATACCGTCTACACCCAGTGCGGCGGCAGAGCGGAAAATGGCTCCGATGTTGGTCGTATCGGTCACTCCATGAATTACGGCTACACGGCGTGCATCGCGGCATACCTCGGCGGCCGTAAGAGGAGCCGGACGACGCATGGCACAAAGCACACCGCGCGTCAGGGTATACCCCGTGAGCCGGGCAAGAAGTTCGCGTTCGCCCGTATATACAGGCAAGTGTGGCATACGTGCCACCAGGTCGGACGCATCGCCCGCAATATGTTTCCGCTCGCAAAGTAGAGCCACGGGTTCGTAACCGGCATCAAGCGCCACACGAATCACCTTAGGACTCTCGGCAATGAATATTCCGCGAAGCGGGTCGATACGGTTGCGCAACTGAGCTTCGGTAAGCGTACTGAACACTTCTACTCCGGGATGACGGAGCGATTCTATTTCGATAACTGGCATAATTCTTTTCTTTTTCCGCCTTCAAAGATAGTGAAAGGCGAGTGCAGAGGCAAACGGAAAACAAAGTTTTCAAAGTTTGACCTATGCCGAGCCGACTCCTATCTTATCTGTTTTCTCCACATGCTTCAGCTGGCTCAAGATGCCTGTCTGCATAACTCCGGAAACGCTCCAGCCCCTCGATAAGCGAAGCACGGGGACAAGCAATATTCCAGCGCATAAAGCCTTCTCCCTCTTCTCCATACATAGTACCGGCATTGAGATGTAAGCCGACTTCCCGAATCAGATGTTCTTCTAAATGAGCAGACGAAACGCCCAACTTCCGGCAATCCATCCATACCAAATAAGTTCCTTCCAGCTTCATCAGAGGAAAAAGAGGCAGGAAGGTGGCACAAAACCGTTTCATGCATTGATAATTTTCCCACAGGTAGTCCGTCAGCTGGCAGAGCCACTCCTCGCCTTCCCGATATGCCGCCAGAGTTGCTACTACGCCAAAAGGATTTACATCACATACTTCATTGATATTGATGGCACGATCTATTTTTCTGCGTACATCCTCATTCTGTGCTACAATGGTAGCTATCTGCAATCCGGCTATATTAAAAGCCTTGCTGGGAGAAAAACACGTCACAGAATGCCGGGCAAATTCATCGGACAAAGAAGCAAAAGGTGTGTAGACGTGTCCGGGATACACCAGTTCGCCGTGTATTTCATCGGACACAACGGTTACTCCATGCCGAATGCAGATTATACCTATACGTTCCAGTTCCTCTTTTGTCCACACACGTCCCACAGGGTTGTGCGGATTGCAAAGAACCATCAGTTTGGCTCCGGCCACTTTCCGCTCCAGGTCTTCGAAATCTATGCGATAAGTGTCACACTCTCTTACCAGGGAACTGGTGACACACTCACACCCGTTGTTGCGGATTGAAGAAAAGAAGCAGTTATATACCGGAGTCTGTACTACAACCTTATCGCCCGGAACGGTCAGAGCCTTGATTACCGCCGACAAAGCCGGTACCACCCCCGAAGTATAAATCATCCATTCGCAAGGTATCTTCCATCCGTGTCTCCGTCCGAACCAGTCCGACACGGCTTCATAGTATGCCTCAGGAACACGGATATACCCGAAGATTCCGTGTGCAACCCGTTCCTGCAAAGCCTGTACAATAGCAGGTGCGGTACGGAAATCCATATCGGCTACCCACATAGGCAACACTTCTTCACCGTTTTCTCCATCCCATTTATAAGAGCAGGTATTACGGCGGGAAATTATCTCATCAAAATCGTACTTCATATTCAATCATCAAAACAGGTTTGTCCGTCCCAAAGTTTCAGTTCACAAGAAGCAGGTTCCTTGATGTGCTCATCGAGAATAATCTCTCCGTAACTCTCGGCGGTGATGCATCCGGACAACGGATTTTTTACCCCGCCAATGGCTCCGCGAATGGTAGCCTGAACACTGCTGTATTCGAAAGCACGGTCGCATTCCGGTCCAAAGGTACAGTTCTCCAGTACCAGATTATGGGCATAACAAAGTGGCTGTTCGCCGGTAATATGGCAATTTACCAGACGCAGGTTCCGTGAATGCCATCCTAAATACTCTCCATTCAGCTCGGAATCATAAATGGTCACATTCTCCACCTCCCAAAACGCATCTTTGGTGGTAATCCGTGCATGATGAATCTCTGCATTTTTTACGTATTGAAACACATACTTGCTATCGCTCTCCAATCCGTCGACATATATCTCATTGCTAAACATAAACGGATACGTACCGCCGTGTAGCTTCAAGTCTTTGATACGGATGTTCCGGCAACGCCAGAATACTTCATCGGCATCGTTTATTTCTACATTTTCTATCTCTATATCCGACATCTCACGAAACATCTTCGGCGCATCAATGCGGGTATCTTTCATGACAAGATGATCGGAATACCACAGGGCAGAGCGTCCGCCAACATCGAAAAAACAATTCTCGATGCTAAAGCCATGTACATGCCAGAAAGGATAGTTTCCTTCAAAACGGCAATTAGTAGCCCGGATATTGCTACATTCTTTTATAGCCGACTCTCCTGCACGGATTATTACATGATCCAGGTGGAGATTGTGCGAAGCAAACAGAGGGCGTTCTCCTCCAAATTCAGTATTTTTTATCAATTCCATATGCGTTGCCATTTAATTGTTTTTCAACTCAAAAGTTACTTCTACATCGTTATATCCTACCGCCGTTTCCAATCCTTCTGCCTGATCTATTTTCCCTAAACGGGTATAGGAATAAGGAGAAGAAAGACGATCGTAAAATAAAACAACCGTATTGTTTCCCCACAAAAGTAAATCACCCGCATAAATGGTACCCGGGCGATAGGAATCTACCGGCAACGAGTAGGGCAAGGTGTAATATTTCTCATTACCGTTCATTTCGGTCATCGTAACCGTCATAGGAAGACGGGATACAAAGGCGCGTGCCGTTTCATTGTCTTCCAGGGTAGCAGAGAAAACCTTCTCTCCTATCCGAATCTGTATCGTTCTGTTCATTTTATCTTCTTCATTATTGGGATTATTATAATCTTCATTCCCTTCTCCACTTTCTGAAGGAGGTACCGGTTGTTTTTCTTCCATATACCCCCTCTCATCGGGGCTGCACGACATCATACCAATCATGGCCACAAAAAGCAAAGTCCACATACAGTTCCATCCTATCTTCATGTGTAAAATAGTTTTACAAATTACATTTATTTATTTTTTTATCCACCGGTTACCACAGAGCCGGCATAAGAAAATACCTCCCCGGAAACAGAGCTCCACACACATCGCAATCCATACTCCCTTCAGCCCCATCGACGGAGCAAGCAGAGCGGCCAACGAAAGACGTACGGCCCAAATACTAAAGAAGTTCATCAGGCAGGGAACAAGTGTATCGGCAACTCCTACAAACACACCATAAGATACAATGGAAGCGGCAAACATGGGTTCTGCAAAGGCTTCAATGCGAAGTGCCATGACTCCTAATTCACGGACTTCGGGTACGGGAGTCATGAGTCCGATAATGTGGGGAGCCCATACATACATGGCTACTCCCATTATCCCCATAACCGCCATTCCCAATCCTACCGTAATGAAAGCAAACCGACGTGTCAAAGCGAACCGTCCGGCTCCATAGCTCTGCCCTGCCAATGTGGTAGCGGCATCAGCTATCCCATAGCCAGGCATATAACAAAGGCTCTCGGCGGTTATGGCAAACGAGTTGGCGGCAATGGCAAAGATACCCAGCGGAGCAACTATGACGGTAGTCATTATTTGGGCTCCGCAAATCACGATATGCTCCAGCCCCATGGGCAACCCGATGTGGAGTGCTTTCTTTATGACTTCCATTTTAGGGAGAAAACTTCCACTCTCCGACGTAAGGCGTAACACCGAAGAACGGACAAAAAGATACCATCCCATATATCCCGTAGCAAATGTTTCGGCTAAGGCTGTACCCAATGCTGCTCCTGCTACACCCAGGTCTGCACCCGGAACAAACACAGATACCGTACCTATCAGTATCTCCCTCGAAGGAAATATCAGACCTCAAATCCGCAACTAAGCTCTTCAGCGTCCTTCTTGCGTCTAAACGTCCT
>ERZ791743.864-NODE-864-length-22509-cov-4.923310_pt1 | contig 22509 bp, 23 predicted proteins | sample MGYA00509952_ERZ791743 | MGnify/ENA primary metagenome ERZ791743 (study PRJEB30046, sample SAMN00792040) | human gut metagenome | study: EMG produced TPA metagenomics assembly of the A metagenome-wide association study of gut microbiota in type 2...
AGGATAACCTGTGGATAACTCTGTGGATAACTCTGTGGATAACCTGTGGATAACTCTGTGGATAACCTGTGGATAACCTGTGGATAACTTTAAATAAAACCCCTCAGGAACCCGTAAGGGAACCCAAGGGGGAACTGGAAGTAATTACAAGCTAGTCACAAGAGTACGTAGAAGAGCATCAACAGTAGACACATCCCCATTAATCAAAGACATTATAAAGAGGATGATGATAATGATGATTTTGATGGTGATGAATACTTTATTTTTGGTGTTATTGGTATTGTTCATTGAGGTCATTCCCATAAGTGTCTATAGGCACCTAAGGATCCCCATAAGGGTCTATGGACTCCCATAAGGGTCTATAGATCCCCATAAGGGTCTATAGGTATCCTAAGGACTTTCTTAAGATTCCATCACCACTGATACCTTTTGCTTTTGATACTTTTAATTCTAACAAAAAAGGTTGACTAGAAAAGACCTATATGTATATCTATATATGTCTTTCCTAGCCCCCCCTAGGAGTATGGATTATATTCTGAAACAGCCTATTTTCTCTATTGCATTGACTTTATTATTTACTGAACATGTGTTCAATACTAATAAAGCATATTTCAGGAATCATCTCTTAAACGTGTAGCCTGCATCCTTATATCTGTCTACACCCTTAGAGGTGTCCTTAGGGCTGTGTTTATCTTCAGTAACCATCACACCCCCGATATTGGACGTATAGAATCCATACAGGGACTCCATAGACTCCTCTAGCCATTCTTCGGTTAGTTCTTTAATACCTTCATCAGCATCTATGCCCATGAAGTCCACAAGGTATTTAACTCCGATTGCCAGAGCATCGAGACGGTCATCATGAATAAGGGCACCCCTATCAACAGTGATACGAGTGAGCTGGTAGAAACAAGCATATTTGTAGTCGGATTCGGGTACAGTAGAGTAGTCATTCCTGATGCACTCAGGCGTGACACACATTTTATGGTTAGAGATTACAGGTTCAAGAGTGTCGATGATTCGGAGTTCTTTTTGTCCCGTAGACTTAACTTCAGTAACTCCACAGTTAGGGTAAGTTTTCTTTAAGACTGGCTCAAAGAGCTTAAGGTACATACCATCACCGAAGTTTCCTTCAATGACTACTTCACTGACTTTGTACTTCTTAGCTACCTTAGTGAGCTTATTGAGGACTACATCAGAATAACCTCCCAATAGACCCCCTACTTCCATGACGTAGATATACCCATTTAGGTAGTAGAGAACAGCATAGCCTGTTTCGTCTTTACCTCTGCCCGATGGGTCAATACATAGAATCTTATGGGCATAAGGAACTACCTCATTGGATGAGGCATGATAGTAGAAGTAAGAGTCTCCCTTAAGGCCCATCGTGGGACACTCATCAACTGGAACCCTCTTAGAGGGCTCAGGGAGCCACGTGAGCTTCATTGGAGCCTCGTCTAAGGGGAACATACCAACCAACAGGTCACGAAGCCGTAGAGGGTATTTATCAGCGTCTGAGAGGGTCGTATCGAGCATGAACTGCAGAGCAAAGCCTGCCTTACGATAAGATAGTTCACGCTTCTGTAGATCCTCTTCAGAGAACCTAAGGGGGTCTGTAGGTTTACCTGCCCAATGCTTAGGATCCTTGTCGTACTTGTCAGCAATGATAGAGGCCAATCTATCGCCATAGGAGGCTCTATGAGAGTCATCATAGGGGTACCTAGCGGGATAGATTACAGCCGTGTATCCGCGCTCCTGTAGCTCGTTATAGAGGCTCATCTCGTTCTGAGGGGTTCCCAGATACAGGATCTTCTTACCTTCACCAGGCTTTAGGACAGCGTCGAACTCCTTCACGAGCTCGAATAGCTGATCTCTAAGAACCTGAGTGAAGGAGTTACTTGGCACCTCAACGTCATCCGCTACGATGATGTCCGCACGGGAACCTGTTAGCTGGCCCTTAATACCCACAGACTTAACCGAAGGTGAATGGTCGGGTTTGGCAGGGCCTACGTCGAAGAGGTTCTGAGTATCTCTCTGTCCTTCTCTAGCCTTTAAGTGGTTCAAGAAGGGTAGTTCATTAATGATCTTCTTAATAAACGTAGCATTAGCGTCTGCTCGTTCTTTATTAGCAGACACCACCATGATCTTAGTCTGAGGATCTCTCCAGAGACTCCAGACAACGTATGCACACGTAATGAATGACTTGGCTACACCACGGAAACCCATAAGGATCATACGGTCACTAGGAGGGTTCTGGAGTAGCTTTGCAATGTCTACCTGCAATGTGGTCGGAGAAGGCAACCCGATAGATTTCCAAACTAAAGAGGTAAATAGAGGGAAGTTCTCATAGTAAGGGAGTAGAGCTTTAGCTTCTTTCTCAGTTAACACTCATGTCTCCCCTATAGGAATTCTCGAAGTTCTCCCTAGTAGCCTTCAGGAGCTTACTGAGTGCATTCTCTTCACCGTCTCCAGCCTTAGGGACACAATCAATACCATTACGTTCAAGCTCCTTAATGATCGCATTGTAGAGCTGTGGAGACCTCTTATCGGGGTTCCTAAGGTCATTAAGCATGTTCTGAAGCATCTCCTCATGGATGTCCCCTAGGAGGCTCTCAAGTCCTTTATAGTCCATTGTTCTTTTCCTTTCTTCTCTTTTCTAACCAAGGTTCTACCCAATGCTTTTTAATCATTGTGCAGATACCAACAAAAGTATAGATAATTGTGATGACGTACACCCAATCACTAAGGGGTAACCCGAGAATCATAGCACTGGATACTGCCAACGAAGGAGCTACCTGTGCTATGTTCTCTGCTAGGTTACCCGATTCCTCATCAATGGGGTTCATTCGTCAAAGAACTGCTCAAAGTTAGCTTTCTTGAACCCAGTGCCCTTTAGGAGCTTACCGTCTTCTCTGAACTGAGGATTATAGTTACCATCACTGTCATAGAACTTACTGGAGTATTCAGACACCAGTTCGTTCATACCCTTTTCAAGGTCGTATCCACAAACATTGGCATACTGAACGCATACCCAGATAAGATCGCACAGCTCCTTCATGTCGTTAGGAGTGTCGGCATTCTCTTGGATGAATTCGTTGAACTCCTCAATGATGCACGCTTGGTACAACTGTTTCAGACGCCTAGTATAAGGAGCAGTCTGGTTAGTTCTATTGAGCCAAATATCAAGTTCCTTCTGCAGATTTCCGATAAGCTCTTTGGTTTGATCTTCCATAGTATTCTTCATTTTATTCTTTATCCTCTTTTACATACTCTTTCTATCTTTGATCTCTGCCATCTTAGCATCGTTCATGCGGGAGTTACCGTTGATGTTAGAGTAACCCAAATAACCACAGACACGGGAGATGACAGACAGGTTACTAGAGCCACAATAGGGGCACTTATTGCCAACATTAAAGCTATGCTGATGACAATCCTCACAGTAAGCCGCATCAAAGTTCACACCCTGATAGAACCCATGAGCCATACCTCGAAGGATCGTGCTCGTGAGAGCCAGCTTATTCTCAGGGTTGTCAATACGGACATACTGGATGTGACCTCCCTCAATAAGATGAAAAAGCTCAAACTCAAGATCCTGCTTTTCAAAGGGAGTAATGTCGGCAGACACATGGATATGGAAGGAATTGGTGAAATATTCCTTACCTTCAAATTCATCCTTAAGGTTATTCTTTGCACAATACTCATGGTACTGAGTCATCTGAGTGCCACAAAGGGACTCTGCAGGGGTACCATAGAGTGCATAGAGATAGCCGTCTTCCTTCTTAAACTCCTGCACTGCATCGTAGATGAACTTAACGACATCCTTAGCCGCCTTCTGTCCCTCAGGAGTCTGAAGATCCTTACCGCCAGTAAAGAGAATAGCAAACTCATTCAAGGCAGAGATACCAAAAGATGCAGTCATGTACTTAGTAAGTTCGCCAACTTCATCTTCAGGATTAAGGAAGCCCTTATAGAAACCTCCTTGACAGAATGCCATAGGATTCGTACTAGCCTTGACATGCTTGAGCATCTCATAGCGGCGCTTAAGGAACCCTCGAACCTGTTCAAGGTTCACCCTAAGTTCATTCCAGAAGTCACCCTTAGATGCCTTATAGATCAACGGAAGGTTGAGAGACACGGCACCAATGTTGCATCGACCAACAGACACATACTCGTTAGTCTCAGGATCCTTCCAAGGAGTGAGGTACGCCCTGCATCCCATCGGATGGATTACGCATTGCTTATTAGACGCCCTGTAGGTTTCAGACACAGTACCATTAGGAGCGTTAATAGCCAGAAAATCAGGGTACATGCACTTGCTGGAGCATTCAACAGCCTTCTCGAACACGTTAGCATGCTCATCACTGCCGTGTTGTTCCCAATCATAGAGATACACGAGCTTAGGGAACACAACCTGTTTACCCCCATGGCCTTTCATGCGGGTCTCAAGGATGGTCTCACAAATCACCTCAAGAAACTCCTTGTCATACTCAGGGAGATCATTGCTCCACTCACCAAACGTAAGCGTAGTGAATGCAAAGTCACCACGAGAACACGGAACAGTGTTTAGCTTTAGTTCAAGAGACTGGAAGCCCTGCCCCAACTCACGCTTGAGTTCTTGCATAGCCATTGCGCATGCTTCATCGAACTCCATATTGCACTGGTCAAAGTATTTCTTAAACGCATGTTCATACGTTTTCTTAGCATACGGGAGGAGCGTCTTGTCAATCTGAGGGATAGTGAATCCACCAAACTGCTGTGCGGTAGCTACAAGGGTGATGTCACCGATCACCTGAAGGGCACTAAGGACACTCGTAGGCTCCGTATAGGTGACATTGGACATACTAAAGCCACCCTTAAGAACAGTGGCCATGTCAAAGAGGCAACAGTTGATGGAACCAAAGATCATATCTCGAAGGTCATGGATGTAATACTTACCGACCTTAGTAGCCTCTTTCTCTTCCTTAGTAAGGTAGAACTGCTTGTACAGTTGCTTAGTCAGGTAGCCCTTAATGAGGGAGCCTTTGGTAGACACAAGGGAACTATCGAAATTAGCGTTTTCCTTGTCTCCCAAAAGGAGAACAGTGTCAGCCTCATTCTTAACAGCTTCGAAAGCCTTAGCGTAGGTGTTCTTATAGTCCCTGAATTCCTTATAAGACTCTCCGATCTTCGGTGCGTACTTACAAAGAGCTTCAATGACAATAGAGTGGAGCTTATCAGTAGGCACCTTGTCATAGTTGCTGTAGACAAGGCTCTCGATATAGCCCCTAATCTTACCAATGTCATACTCAGAGTACGTAGCGTTAGCCCTCTGTGCGGCCTTATTGATAGCTACTTCAATCTTATCCCAATCCCAGCCTTCGTGGGTACCATCTTTCTTAATTACTTCCAGTTCCATATTGTATTTAGTTATTTAATTAGTGTTGCTCTTATCCATGAACTGCGCATTAGCAAACTGCTTTACGGCAGTAACTTCCTCAGAAGTAAGATCACTAGTAATATTAGCGTAAATCTTCTTCGTTACGTTGTTGTCTTCACTATATACGATGGCATCAAAGGTAACCGTAGGAATGTCGGGTTTCGTTGTAAAGAATACCTTATGGTCCTCATACTCACAGGCACCTACATTGCCATCCCAATAAACTTGTATATTCATTTACTTAGCCTGTTAGATAGGTTCAGTAGTCCTACGGTAATTACTGTGCGTAAGCCCTTTAGGACTACTGAAACCCCTGAATTACTTGCTCTTCTCAATGTCAAGGAGACCACCAAGGAGACCATTGCCGTTATTAGAGCTATTAAGAACACCCAGAGCAAGACCCGCGATACCAGTACCAAGACCAGCACCAGCAACACCCTTAGAAGCAAATTCAGCCATAATTAAATCCTTTCTAGCATAAAGCTAGTGTTATTGAGTACACCTGTACTCGTTAAGTTAAAGATTAAAGCGTAACTTCCTAGAGAATAGAACGATAAGACAAACTGAAGTTATAAGGGTTTGTCTTATCGAATTGCTTAGTTTAAGGAGGAGTATCTCTGAATTGATAAGTAACGGGGACTTCTACAATACCACTGCCAAGGATAGTATAAAAATGTCGCAAGCTATCTTTCGAAGGTTCCGTGTATAATAGTTCCATACGATCGTACATAACGTCGAGATAATGATAAGCGAGGGTACCCGCGCTACTAAAGATTGGAGCTTCTTTACCATTGTAAAAATAGCTACCTACATACAGCTTATCCTCGTTTTCTTTAATTGGAACCTACGACGTAGAGGCGCTAATAGGGGCTCCAAATATAACCCTATGCCACCCTGTCATTTTTATGGATCCACGCATATATAACTGGCAATCTCTGTAGTCCTCATAGTATATATCTGTGGATGTTATCCATGGTACAGTTATATTAGTAATCCCACCCCAATAATATCCGGGTGGTGTAAACGTACGCTTGCAAATAAGAACTCCATCAATACTAAGCTCAGTACCAAAAGAAGAGAATAGAAGCTCCTTATTAAGCATAAAGAGCCTCCTTAGAGACTATGCTCCGATGAGCATCTCTAGATACGCATCGTTTTGTAACAATGTGATGTTTGCGCTGTGCCTGCCTTCTTCCACTCGACACCCATCTGTTTTTATAGTCTCTAATATTCCAATATTTCCTGAAAGTATCAGGATACTCTTTGGAGGCACTCGAATCGTCACAATATCGGTGCTTGGATTCCCAGTCCAAACGGTTTGACCGTTTGAGTCCTTTAGGATTAGGTCTATAAAGGAGTCCCCTTTGAACTTGAATCGTAAAGTCCACAACTCCTCTGCACCACCCATCATCAGAAGTTCCTTGTTCAGCATCTTGAGCCTCCCAAGGACCTTCTTCTACATAGTATCCTATTTCTAGATCGGTTTGAGTGTCTTTTAATCCTCGTACCCGTCGGGTTTAGATACACGGTTTGACCGACTTTTACCGTGAATCTAAAAGGATCCCCAGAAATGGATTCCCCTGAGCTAATTGGGGAGTCCTGATACCCAGAAATGTAAACCTTAATATTAACGCTTCTGTCCGTCGTCGCACACGTAGTGTGGTTATTCTGATTATCGTACCTAAGTGTGCTTAGGTGTACATTACTGTTCCAAAATGGTACAGGTGCTAACGCGCCAACATACCCACTGTCATAACCATAATAAAAATAGGGCCCACTTATACAGTAGCTGCCAACTGTAAGCGCAACAGGTTGTTGCCCCCCAGTATTACCCATAAGCAACTCTTTATTGAACATATTACACTCCCACCTTAGCAAGACCCACAGTAGCCAAACCCTTATTTCTGCTAAGGGCGCTCGGAAGGGAAGGCCACTGTACATTCCTAGGGAACCCACTCTGAAGCGTAATATCCCTAAGATCCTGTCTGTACTGCTTCACAGCTTCAATACCGTCAGGGGTACTGGGATAGTCAGGGAGGATGTAGTAGTCCGTACCAGAGATCAGGGAGTCTCTCCTTCTACGAACCATATCAGCCCACTTGTCATCAGACCATTCATCTTCAGGGTTGTACTCTTCTTCGGTGATCTCGTGTTCTTTCATGAACTCAGGAGTTAACTTGCCGAAAGACAAACGCTCATGCTTGAAGATTGCTTGACGTAAGTAGTATTCTGACGTGTACTTTTCCGTTTTATAAACAAACCTTTTCATAAAATATCCTACTCCATCGCTATCAAGGTAGCGACACCCGCATTGTTATTCCAATGTAGAACCACAAACCCCCGCTTCATTTCAGGTACTTTATTTCCTGCCCATTTCCAATTTCCTCCTAACGAGAAAGTGTCTGCATTATAGACTTTAACTACTTTAGTAAAGGTAGTAGCACCATCCCCATTAGGAACTGCAAACGCTACACCAGTGGCAGGGAGCATCCAAACTTCCTCAGTAAGAGTATCAGGAGAATCTTTAGTAATAGTAACTGTATTTTGTGTATATCTACCAGAGACTTCCCATCCTGCTACACTGCCTCTCGCACCTGTCTTAGGAATCAACGGACTCGTGTCAGGAATCTCAGGAAAGTCCGTAATCTGGCTCTTAGTGTGCGTATGGTAAGAGTTAGCCTTTTCTGCAAGGCCCGTAGTGAGTTCCGTCTTAGTAGCTTTAGTACCCAACTGCGTATCCACATACGTCTTATCAGCTTTGCCAGAGATATCCACAGGGGCAGGGATGTCAGACACATTAGCGAGCTTAGTAGTTGTCCCTGCAGTACCACTAAGAACATGCAGATGCTTAGTGTCAGTAGCATACGCTAGGACACCATTGTGTCCTGCATAGCCCTTAATTTGGGCTTCAGTGCCCGTAATTTGTTTTCGTTCCTTAATAGCCATATTAAGAACCTAAATCCCCATAATCAACGAACCCATTAAATGTCGTAATATCCAACTTCTTAGCAAGCCCCGTCTGAAGTTCCTCCTTAGTAGCAAGACCACTAAGATCTTGCTTAGGAGGAGTACCAGTGATCTCACTGTAAGCAATACTGTTCTTAGACGCAAGGGCGCCGAGCGTAGGCTTGTTCTTGATGAATGCCTTAGACGTAGTGTCTGTCTCAGCCCAGTCAGAGTTAACCTGGCCACTAGCGGCTTGGTTGGCATAATCCTTAGCGAGATCAGCCTGTTTCTTAGCCTCAACTTCAGAAGCCTTAGCATTCGTCTCAGAGGTGCTCGCCGCAGTCTTAGAGAGAGCCGCATTGTCCTCAGAGAGCTTAGCCACCTTGGCACTGTTACTCGCATTGGTAGCCTGAGTCGTAGCAGTACCCGCAGAGGCACTAGCACTATTAGCACTGGCATTAGCCGCAGTAGCAGACTGGGAAGCACTAGTAGCGCTAGACTCAGCCTCAGTAGCCTTAGTAGTAGCTAGAGTAGCCTGTTGAGTGGCGAGGCTAACCTGCTTTTCCCCTTCACTAGTGATTTTACTAATTTCAGTGGTTGCGGTATCAGTGATTGATTTTACTTGTTTAGCACCCTCAGTCTTGATTTCATTAAGAGTAGCGTTACTTGCATCAGCACTGTCCTTAGCTTTATTAGCATAGTATTTAGCAGAGTATTCAGAGTCATCAACAGTACCAGTAGTCTTGGTAGCCCAATCCTTAGCCAAGGAAGCACTATCAGAGGCACTCACCTCAGAAGCCTTAGCGTTAGTTTCAGACTCCTTAGCGTTCCTCTCAGAGACCTTAGCTTCCTCAGCCTTTTGGGTAGTAAGTACAGCATTATCATAAGCATTCCTCTCAGAGGTTTCAATATTGGTTTGTAGCTGTCGAGCCTCTTCAAGGATTGCTTGGTTCTCTGTCTTGACAGTATCAGCATGCTTAGCCGCAGATACTGCAGTACCCGCAGAAGCCTTAGCGGTGCCTTCAGACTCCTTAGCATTAACTTCAGAAGCCTTAGCATTCGTCTCAGAGATCTTAGCTGCATCCCTAGCGGCCTCAGCATCTAGCTTAGCCTGATAGGCACCCTTAGCATCCCCTTTGTAGAACTTAAGGGTGATCGCATCGTTGTCATTAATAGGATCCCCAACGTTGACAATACGCTTATTCTTAGCATTCCAATTGCCTTCCTTGTCTACAATGAGTGCATCATTGATGATGTCTCTACCTTCTTCAGCAATATGAATAGTCTGAATGGTAGACACGTCAAGGTCTTTAGCCTTTAGAACCGAAGCGTCCTTAAAGGACACAATACGGTCAGTAGCAGACGTATATCTGCGAATAATGATTTCAGTACCACTAGCGGGAGCTGTATTGAATCTAATGGTAGTCTTATCTACAAAGAAGTAGTCTTTAGTGGTGTCACCGTAGTCACCCCCAAGTTTCTCTCGGGAGTCTACGGTGACTTTCACAAACTTCTTTGCTAGATAATCAAAGGGCACATTGAAGTCTGTAGTAGACCCATTGCCCTGATAGTTAGCAATAGTAGAAGCCATTTAGTTAATTATCTTCTTGATCTGTAATGTAGTTAATCAAAGATTGCTGAATAAAGGGTGCATTCGGAGTTACAGCTTTCAAACTTCTGCCGAAAGACTTTGCATATCTCTCTCTATCACCTTCTGTATAGTCATCTTCATTTAGGACTCCTGCATTAAACAGGTTTCTAGTGTCCGCCTGAAGATTATAGAGGCCTGTAATAGTTTGAGCCGCAGGAATGTTTGCAAGCAAGCTGTTGAAATTCAAGTGCTCAGCCTCTTCATCTAGGATATAGCCTTGATCGGCAGTGGACTTAATGCCAGTATTAAACCCTGCAAGAGAAGCAAGCATAGCAGGCATAGCTAGAATACTAGACCTACTCATACCGTTAATACCAACATTCAGGATAGTAGTCCAATCTGCATCCCTCAAATCAGAGACACCGAATACTCGTTCAAAGTAATTTTCTCTCTGTTCATCATTCATACCCGAAGCAGTAGCAAAGGTCTGACCAAGAGTAGACAAAGTACCAAGGGCACCCGAAACAAGCCAAGTCATAGCTTGACCTGCGGCATCCCCCTCTTCAAACCTAAGTGCACTCTTAGCCAATCTCTTGTTATAAGATCTAATAGCAAAGCTCTTAAACTGAGTAAGCAATCCAAGAATTGGGGAATTCTTAGAACCTCTCCACATATAAGCATCAGTTAGACTCTGTCTCTGGATAACCTCAGAGGCAACATAGTCACCCAGTCTACGCATGATGGTCATGCTCTTTACATCGTTTGTAATAATCGAGTCGTATACATCAGGCTTTACTCTGATCCTACCAAATTTGTCGATCTCAGTAGCCTCCTTAAAAGCCTTAGTGAAATCAGCAAAGTCCTTAGTATTGATATTGAGCCTATTAAGGGTCTTACCATCTAGGAAGGCAACCTTTCCTTTCATACCATGAGCATGTCTAGCAAATTGTCCAATAAAGATATCCTGAGCTGTAGACACAATGGTATCTTGGGACTTATTGAGATACTTAGTAAAAGGGGAATTAGTAGCTAGCCATTGAGTACCCGCAACCAATCTAGCCTTATACTTATCATCACCAAACCTATCTAGGTTTCTATCGTAGATCTCAGTCCAAGATCCTCTTACTCTAACCTCCTTACCGAAGGCCATGTCTCGAAACTCATCCCTTTCCTGCTTAGTCATGCCACCTTTAGACCAATCCTTGATCTTGTCAGGCATACCCGGAATAGACTTAAAGAAGAACGAAGCACCAAACTCTTTAATACCCTCAGCAACCTCAAAGTGATTAAGGGCCCCCATAAAGGCATTATGAGTAAATAATGTAAAGTGCCTAAGAGCATCAGCAACTGCACTACCCCAAGAAGAAGCATCTTCATTATCCATACCTGATCTACCATAGTAGTCCGATAGGTAAGCCCTAAAAGCCTTAGCCTGAAGATCTCGCTCGTCAACAGAGGTCTCCTTAAGGTACTCCCCTAGTTGCTTATCCATGATGTCTGAGAACTCCTTGAAGCTCTTAACACCAAAGGCGTCATTGAGGCCCATGTCACCAGATATACGCATATTGTATCCGTTCATGGTTTCTACAATGTTTGTCTGAAGCCTACTAATAGAGAACCCATCATTATCCTTAATAGTGAATTTCCAAGGGGTTCGTTCGTGTTGGTAGTTGTGGGGCATGCCTTCACCCTTAGGGTCATTCATAAGACCCTTTTTGATGGCCTCTGATTGATCCACATAGCCCAAGGAATCGTCCCAAGCCTTCTTTTTAACCCAAGCAGTAAAATCCTCCTGATCGGTGGACACCTTAACCTTAGTGTCCTTGGCAGGAGTATCCTTAGCCTTAGCCGCCAGTTCTTCTTCATATCTAGCCCTAAGGAGCTTAGTGTACTCAGGATCCTCAAGAGTTCTAAGGAGTAGCTTGTAGACACGTGCCCGTGCTTTATTTACTTTCTCCCCATAGGAGCCTGTAAAGGTGTTGAGGAAGTCAGACACCTTGTTCTTGCTAAGCCAGTGGCTTTCGAACTTATCATTAGACACAGCGGATCTAGCAAGGGGCTTACCATATTCGATGTCACCAGTTGCCTTAAGTTTCCTCATAGCATCCGTCTCACCAATCATACCCCTAGATTGAGCCATGTCACCCCACTTACCGTAGAATGTACCCATTCGCTCAATGATCTCTTCAAACAATTCATTACCGTCAAGATCGGTTGTATAACCGTCTCTTCGTCTACGAATCATTTCATCAAGATCGTCACGATCCATTCTGGTCGAATCAAGGAGTTTGAGGATGTCGTCTGCTACGATGTCTACATCTCGCTCACCATTCTTTCTATAGAAGTCTCTAGCTTCCTCAGCGGTGCGAGTAGTCTCAGCATTATTGAACTGTTTGAAAGTAGTCCTATCGCCTCTCTCAGTCTTACCTAGAGAGCCCCAAATCTTTCTTACAGCTTTGCCAGCACTACCATCAGTTTTTACTTTATCAATGGCACCTTGAACGGTAATTGTAGGTAGTTTCTCCTCAAGGCTCTTAAGAGCACTATTGAATACCTTAGATGCTTTAGTTTCTTTAAAGACGTCATTAACGCCAGATGAGATCTTTTCTGCATACATTCGGGCACGTCTAGAGGCATCCCCTAGCTTAGTAGCATCATCCTTAAACTTAGTTGCTCTAGCGATACCCTCAATGGATGCACCAAAGGCCATACCTGTGGCCATATCCATAAGAGCATCATTATCATCACCAGAGGAATAGTTATTAAGCTGTCCAGATGCAACACCCATTACGGCGCCGTATCCAATCCTACCAATAGCACTACTAGAGCCAAAAACAGGCAATGCGGTAAGAGGATCGCCAAACATAGCACCAGTACCAGATACAAGATTGTTCCAAAGACCTGCTTGTCCCTGAGCATCTCTATACTCCTGTACGCTTTTAATTACTTCAAGGTTACTCTTAAAGTCCTCACTGGAGGAAGCTCCCTTGAGGACTGCTCTATACCTATCTAGATTATAACCTAGTTGCTTAAGAGCATCCCAACGTTCTTCATCTGTCGGGACATAAGTATTTTGAGCAAGCCCTTCCTCATACCCGTAAGCCTTTCTGATCTCTACAGCGCCCCACTCATTAGTAAGGCCACCTACAAAACCAACTTCAGGCTTTGGCTTCTTATGTGCTTCTTCGTATTCCTTTTCTTCAGAACCTGTGAGACCTCTAGCAACGACAAACTTATCTGTAAAATAAAGACCGGGGTTAACGGTTTTCCACCCAAGATCTTCTGGAGAAGCGTCGGGAAAGATAGGCATTAGTCCTCCTTATTAAGGTATTCTGTATAACCCTTGATGTTATGGACAGCCTTTCTGACTAGCTTATCAACAACACCAAGAGGCTCAACCTTAGTTCTAGATTGTTCATCAATATACTTCATAAAGCCCTCATGAATACTCTTTCTATCCCATCTAGCCAGTAGAGACCTAGTGTCTGCGTCAACAACTTCAAAAGAATCCGTCATAGGATTGTACCCTTTAATGACACCTTCTTTTGCGTCCTTCTTAAGGGTTTTGATTTTATTGGTTACTTCTTCCTCAAACCAATCCCTAGTAGCCTCAGGTCTGACACCTTTAATCATGAAGAGCTTTGCAGGGATCCTAGAGTCATCAATAGAAATAGTTTCTTTGTCAAGATCCTCTCTGGATCTATCCATAGCGTCCTTTCTAGACATACCAACATTCATGTAAGCATAAGTCCTGTTAACCATGTAGCTTTGGGAGTACAAATCTCCCTTAGCATCCTTGGCTAGATTGTCATAGATCCTCTGTTGCTCCTGTCGGCCTTCCCTAGTTTCGCCTAGCTTCTTCTGTTGCTTGAGGGCGCTCACACATTGATTATAGGTCATCCCAAGTTGGTTTGCGTTCATCATTGCAAGAAGAACGTCCATATCATAGGAGCCCATACCACCAAAAGCTGTAGCAAACTGCTTAGGGTTAGACACATAAAAGCTATACATCTTATCAAGATAAGCAGGCTTTTCAATACTAGCGGCATTAGAGTTCTCAAGGGATAGAATGTCAGCCTTAATAGCCCTAACAACATTGTTACCTACCTTACTAAGGTAACTAGAGGCAGGGTTATAGCCACCAGTTGGATTACAGGCCATCTCTAGGATGTCATTTTCAGTGATTCTCCCATCCTGAACAGCAAACATGAACTCTCTATCAATATGTTCTTTAGTAGTTCCTACGACATTCTCAGGATTAGTCGGAAGACCCCTAAGCATGGACTCAATATAGTAATTCGCGTTGAGTGATCTACCTTCTTCCTTAAGAGCATCAATTGAGTTAGCCGTGTTCTTAGCAATCAAGGCTCTCTGTTGATCCCTAGCGCTTTGTAGTGATCTAGTGAGGTACTCTACTTCAGCACTTACAACACCGCCTGCCCTGTCCTGTGCAAGAGCAAGCTCCTGCTCGATAGAACCTGTATCGCCATTAGCTACCCAATTGTCAACCTTAAGAGCCTGATAAGTCCAAGCTTCAGCATCAGCCTTCCATGCGGCATTACTAGCGGTCTTGAGAGCTTTGTCCCAAGCAACAGCGCCTACCATATCCCTTACAGAGCTCTTACCGTCAAGAAAGTAAGGCTTCCAGTTCTCCAACTGCTGTAGGATATAGACACCATCTTCTCTACCTGCAATGTCCTCAAGAAGTCCAGAGACCATAGTTGCTTTATCTGCAGGGGAATAGTGGGCAAGCTTGGGGTTCTTTTCACCATCAAAGACATCGAGGATAGTGCCTACAACGTAGTTTGCATTCTTAGAGAGGTCATTAACAGCACCCCTAACATCCGCCAAATCAACAAGCTTAGCCTGTTCCACAGACCACTTGTTGTTAGACTGGATGTTCTGCAACAGAATCTTCTGTCTACTTTCAGGACTATCCGCATAGAAACCCTTAGAGAACCAAGAGTCTTCATTAATGTCATACCCAAAGGAGTCTCTAACATCCTCCATGGCCTTACGGACATGCTTGAAATACTCCGCGTCGACTTCTTCAGGGGACTTTCCATTGAACTCGTTTCTATTTACTCTATCCTGAAAGTCCTGCTCGGCAAGGCTAAAAGCCAACTTACCATGTTGGTACTTAAGTCTAGACATTGAGACAGGGTCATACTGGAAGGGAATGTTGTTGTTCTTAACATCATTCTGGTATTCCTCAAGGGAGTGAGTACGCAGATACTCATCAGCTTGCTTAAAAGCCTTTTCCTTATAGGCGTCCGCTACAGTACCCAGCTTTTTAAAACCTTCCGCAACAGTAGACAGCCAATCAACTTCTTCCTGAGGAGGCTTAAGGCGATCCTTAATGTTAACCTGAACACCCTTAGCCTCCCCTAGCTTAGTCATGCCCTGACTAAAATAGCTCCAATTGTAGAACTCTTGTTTAGCAGAGGAAGTCCCTGCACTATTCTTATAAGCCATTAGTAAAAGTAACCTCCTCGTTCTCTAGGTAGTACATTAGAATTATAATAATTAGACCACTGTTGAATGAAGTCAACATAGGGCTTATACTGTTGGTAATTAGCCATTACGTTACCAAGAATGTTACCACCAGTATTGGATGCAATAGACGCACTAGAGGTTGCACCGCTCATACCAGTAGATGCAACTGCGCCTGCACCACCAAGGGCTCCTTTAGCAGTAGAGGACATAGCCCCACCAAGAGCACCACCAACGGCACTGCCAATACCCGCAGTAGCGACACCCAAAGCGGCACCTGTAGTAACACCCTGGAAGAGCTGTGCATACAGTTTAGAGCCCTTAATAAAGCTATTAGATAGGTTGTCTCTAGCTTGCTCTACAGCGTTCTTAGTCTCAATGTAGAGAGCCTCCTTTTGAGACCTAACGTTCCACACATCAACCTCATAGGCTTCCTTTAGAGCAGTCTGCTGTCTAAGATCCGTACCTCTAATAACCTGCCCAATCTTATCTGGAGAACGCCCCTCAATACCCGATTCAGCCTGAGCCGCCTCAACTTGTGATTGATTTTTGAAAGCGTTCATCGACATGTTGAAAAGATTGCCTACAGCAGAGTCATAAAGGGATCGCTCTTGTCTATTCAGAGCAGCTTGATTGTAGTTGTAATTAAGTTGCATGTAATACATCTGCTTCTTAAAAGCCTTAATCTGATTTCGATTAGTCTTTGAAGCACTGTACAATGTACTACCACCACCAACTACTGCACCAACAGCGGCACCAACACCGATTACGACACCACTCATTCTTTAATCAATTCCTTTCTATTAGTTGTTAATAGCATCCACTCTGGAGTAAACTCTTTCTCACATTCCCTTAGGTCAACATTATCAGTCCTAAAGCACATCGTAATGTGCGTGTCTTCAAGTGCCCTAAAGGCTTGCCTACGACCACTCTCAGCCTGAATGACGTTGTAACCCTTAAGCCTCCCTACAGTATTCCCTAGGGTAACATAGCAATCCCCACTAACAATTACAGTAGTAGGGATCTGGATGTAAGCTCCAATAATAGCTACATCCTTAGGGATAAAACAGGTTCTGTAATACACCCCTTCATAAACAAAATGTTCAATGGGGATCTCAACCTCATTACAGACACAACTCTCCATAGCATGGATTGCAATGTCGCAAAGCAAATTGTTCTGCTCAGGAGTTAAGGGTTTCAACTTCATACGCCACTATTCCTTCTAATGTAAAGACCTTCCCAACCACCAGAAATAAGGTTAACAGGTTGGACGTTATCGGAGCATACAGTAATGACTACTTCGTCATTATTGTCTTGGATCGGGAACTTAAACTTACCCGTGTAAACCTTGTTAGCACCCAAGATAGTCGGAGATTCGCCAAGGTTCCTACCAGTAAACCTGTACTTAAAGTGCTTTTCCTTAAGGTCGTTATCAACCTTACATTCAAATACACCAGAGTTACTATAGTTAAACCAGAAGTACCTAAGCTGTAGTCTACCTTCAATCTCGGAGATAACAGTACCAGTATCCGTATTCCTCTTAATGGCCTGCTTAGAGAGAGTTACACAGAATTTGTAGGTAAGACCCACAAACACCTCAACACCCCTCATGTCCCCTTGGAGTCTAAAGACACCATTGTAATCCCAGTCAGTAACCTCAGTAACGTAACCGTCTTTAGTGACAATGAAATACTTATGATCCTTAGTAGACGGGATAGCGCCGTAGATATCCATAAGAGATACCTCAGTGTAATCCTCATAGTCACTGTACTTATTTGACTGAGGAATCGTGTATTTCTTCTTACGGTCCATAAAGAGCCTAGTGGGCTCATCAGAGAAGTCAACGGCATTACCTGTCAGCAAGGCTTTCTCTAGATACAGACCATTCGGAGAGTTGATAAGAAGATAAATCTCTGAGTCAACAAACTCCGCTAGGAGAACCTCAGAATTCTTGTTTGCAAATTCCCACTTGAACCAAGCCTGTTGTTCACTAGTGGCGTTAACAAGAATAAATTTATAACAGTATACGATATTAGGGGTAGTAGAAGAGATAGCTGTAACTACATTCTCCGTGGTGTTCCCAGAGAGTCTTGTGATGCCCTTAGGGATGTACGTAGGCACATGTGCGGCTACGTCTTCAGCATCCTTGAGGTCAGCTACGTCCTGCAAGGAGTAGTAACGCATCATAGAACAGTAGTTTACTCGATCATTTACAAAGAAGATCGAAGGGCCAATAGAGATAGGTTGGACGTTCGTGTCATAGTCAAAGTTAGTGATTTGGTCACACTTGACACTCTTAGGAGTCATGACGCCATCACTAGACAAGACAAACTGGCCTTCACGGGAGAACAACATAAGCTCTCTAGCAAAGGGAACAGCATGAGTCAGAATGGCAACCTTATTCGAGGAGACAGAAACGTCAATAGGGTCAGTGTCTGCAATAGCCGCAGAGGACTTAAACCAGAAATTAAAGAAGTCATTGGTTGCACTAAGGATAATGGACTCATCCGAGATTACCCCTAGGCGATTACGGTAGAAGAAGATGTCGTTGATCTTCCTGCCAATGAAAGATGGATCAGGGTTAGTGTCTTCATTACCCGCACCTCTATTAACCCACGGGAGCTTCTTAAGAAGAAAACTTCCATCCTCCTGCCTGACAATAGCATGAGGCATATTCTTAGGGTTGATCGTAGTGGGAATCTTAGGTGCAACAGTTTCCTTCCACACCTTATGTTTGTCATCCCACTTTACATAGAAGTCGTCATCTTCTGAATTCTTTTCCCCAGACACCTGCATGATGTAACCATCAGGTGCAATCGGAGGGAGCTTATTAACAGCCGTAACCTTACCAATGTAGGCAATAGCGTTCTGGTTACCAAAGCCGTCCTTAACGAGGACATTGGGAGGATCCCAACCAGACTTAGCCTGAATCGTAATAACAGAGTCACCAACTATGTCTACGTTATAGGAGTTCATGCTTGCACTAGACCTAGAGTAACCCATAGTAGCTCTACCGCCCACCTGATTCAATAGGTCATCATAGGTACCACCAACGTCAGGGTTACCACCGTCAGGTTTCTTACCGGTTTTAAGAAGGGCATACAATGCTCTTGCAATAAAAGCAGTAGTAGTCTGAACAGCTTGCTTAGGTTCACCACCATCGGGGGTAATAACGCCACACATATACTTACCTCCGATATAAATGGCGTAAGTCTTAGCATACTGGGCATTCTTGATGTACACTAGAGTAGTATCCTTTTTGCCTGCTGGGGACTCGCCTTCTACAGCGTCTACCTTCTTCTCAGTGTTCAAGACAAAGGTGTAGTCAGCAACAGTAACTGCCTTTAGTTTGCCCCTAGGGTCACTAGTGGTGATGTAATTTTTGGACTCGTCATCTTCAAACCTGCAAGTCTTAGGCACACCATTAAGATCAAAAATCTGGTATTCCCCAGACCCCAGCTGGAGAATGTACTTTTCCTGTTCGTCTCTATTAATTACATGATACTTCTTCTTTGTAGCATCAACACGGTCGGACAAACGCTTGATTGCAAGAGTCGGAGGTCTCTTTTGGAGACCATCAACTTCATTAGGGAACCCGTTGATAAGCTCAGTTACCTGATCGGGGAATCTGATGATGTCAGGTTGTTGAGAGACACCACCTTTGAATGAGTGAATACTTTGAGATACTAGAGGCATGTTTAGCTCCTCTGAGTCTGTTGGCTAATGAACTGGTCATCATTGAGGATGTTGTAATTACCATCCGTAAGTTCATAGTCTACAATGTCTGCATAAGCCGCACTCTCTTCCAATTGAAGATGTGCATTAATATCAGCAGAGGTAAGGTACCTCATCTGAAAGACTCTACTGGCTCTAACAGTAATATACTTTCTGAAGACCTGAGGAAGCTCCTCAAAAGGAAGTTCCCTGACAAGTTCATCCAGAGTAATGCCTTCAGGGAACTCTAGAGCCCCTGAGTCAAGATCATAAAAATAGCCTTCCCTGCTTACGAACTTATAGCTAGTAGAGACAGCCCTAAGGAAGTCTCTACCGTAAGCAACTTTGTTAGTAAAAGAGTCAGGCTTCAAGGTAACACTGGTGAGAGTGTTAAAGCTGTAACCCCTAGACTGGATCTCTTGGCTGACAGCCTTAAGGATTCTTACAGCATTCAGAACATCCACATTAGCATCATCCTCAAGAGAATTAACAGGACTAGAGCCTACGGATGACAAAATTTCATTCACTGCATCAAGTTCAGTGCTAGGAGTGACAATCATTATTCTTCCTTGTTGTTATTCTTTTCGACGGTTCTTCGAGGCTTAACAGGCTTTGCAGTTGCACTAAGGAGACCCAGTTTCTGAGCCTCCTCGGGGGTAAGCTGGTACCCCCACTTGTGCACCTGACAGAAGTAAGTAGTCTCGTAAGCCTTCTTTACTTCTTCAATGGTCATCTATTATTATTCCTGAGTGGCCTTAACAAAGATACCAACAGCTTCAGGACGAAGACCGCCGTGACCCATAGCGTACTTGGCAATGATCTGGTCAGCCTGATATTCAGCACGGCGAGCACGTTCCATAGCAAGATCCTTCAGCTTAACCGTACCAACAGCGGAGCGGTGGAACACGATACCCTGAAGACCCGCAGTCTTGACCTTTTCATTAAGAGCATGCTTGCCATCAATGCCGTCATTCAGAAGATGCGGAACTTCAATGACTTCAAAGCCACAAATCGTCTGGAGCTTGCCCGTGTTCGGATCAAAGAGAGCGTGGTAGTTAGCGGCATCGGGCATGAGAGCCTTCATCACAGCAGAGTAGCCTTCAGGCGTCAGAAGGCAATAGCGGTCACCCTGCGGGACGTAGTTCTTCGTCATCTGAGCACGAGCCGCAAGGAGACCCTCAAGGATCTTATTGCCATACGTTGCTTCCTGCGTGATGTCAAGACCCGTAACGAACTCAAAAGCCTTACCCGTACCGAGAACCTTGTCAGCGCCCGTACCATTGTCGGGAATATTACCGTCCTTGAACGTAGCGTCCTTAGCGGCCTCATTGGCAAGCTCATTGATAATAGCGCAGTCAGCACCCATAGCGAGAGCTTCGCCGAGCTGACGGGAATACTCGACTCGAACGTCATAATGGTTCATCGCATCGTCGATATCCGTGATAAGGCAGTCAGCCGTAAGGAGACCGTCGATAGCAATGACACGTTCATTGTGCTCCATATTCTTACGCTGGTCATCAAGGGAGCTACCCGGAGCAAGATACTTAGCACGGGTACGACCCATCACAGCGAACGAGGCACTCTTCAATGCCTCACGTTTCACATAGACGTTACTCTATGCTCCAAATAGGATGCTGTGTAATCCTATTCAGCATACGGTTTCCCGTATGTTCAGACTATATCTTAACAATTGTTCCCATGCTCTTCCAAATATCGGATAGCACTTTCTAATCTATAAGGAGAGTCCTTAAGAAGACCTAGTGCAGTATTACACTGCGAACAAAGAATGCCTCGTAGTTTACCTGTTTTGTGGTCGTGGTCTGCCGCAGGTTTTGTATAGCGTGAACTACCAAGCTCACACCCACAAATAGCACATTTACCACCTTGCAAGATCCAAGCCCTTTCGTAGTCTTTAGGAGACCATCCAGTAGCATTAAGACGAACCTTTGCTTTCACACATTCTTTACACGAGTTCTGAATACTAATGTATTCTTCACCATTCTTTTGCTTGTCCTTGCGAATATAGAAATCCTCCACAGGTTTCTTCTGTCCACAAGTAGCACAAATCTTCCAGCCTCTTTCGAGAGCTTCTTTAATATTTTTACGCAATTGTTGTTCCCATTTCGAGTACCACTTGGTACCCTACGTTATAAAACTAGTCGTTGAACCTTCCCTTCTTTCGATAGGGCTTGGCTTCTGATTGGCGTAGGAGTTACCCCTTAGCTTTCCAGAAGTTAAAGAACTTTAGGCACAGCAAGACTTAACCGTGCGAGATCGTTCGAACCTGATGACGAGACATCATAACGGAGGTGCGGGAGAAAGCAGTCAGAACTTCACCCGTGAAGACCTTCATAAAGAGTACATCACGATCGCCCACAGAGAGAGCCTGACCAGGATTAGAAATACCAGTAGCAGCAAGAGCAGCCATTTTTAATTATTTTCCTTTTGAAAAATTATAAGATTGTTGTTATTGAATAAAATTAGACGCTAGTGGCCCACATTCTCTGTTCGACCTGTCGGGTGTATTCAGGATCCCTGCCATAGCGCTTATCGCTCATAGCCTCGATCACTTCAGATTTGTTTGCAAACCCCTTAGGACGATTCACAGGAGTGGCCGTACCGCCATGAATAGACTTATTAGCGGTACCGATCTTGGAAACCATCTTAGACTTCATGCCTTCAAGCATGAGGGAGACAGCTTCCAGATTATTGTTGTCGATTGCTCTGTTAAAGGAGTCAATCGTCTTCTGAGGGAGATTCTTGGATGCCCAATCGACAATACGATTGTACTCCTTAGTACCCCCTACGGAATCATAAACAGCTTCAGTGAATCGAGATTCAAGAGCCTTTCGACTCTCAATGAAACCCTCGATAACCTCAGAAGGATAACCTGCCTTCTCAAGTTCAGCAACGGTTTCATCAGAGAGCTTACCACTCTCCTGATATTCTCGGACAGCCTTATTGAAGTCAACACCCTTTTCCTTAAGGGAGGTCTTCACGGCATCAATAGCCTTTTCGTGCTTGTCTACTTCTTCCTGAAGATTCTCTTGATCTTCATTTCGATCCTGAACAGCCACATCATCAGCGTGACCTTCAGTTCCATTAGCTTGTTCTTCATTATGTTCTTCCCCCGACTTTTCGTTCTGAAGAAGGGGGTCTCCAATATCAGGGTCAACCTCAATCTGAGTCGTAGAAGACTCCATGATCTCGATACCCTGTGCTTCAGCCTCATCAGCGAGAGACTGAGGTTCATTAAAGTCAGTCATTAGTTATCCTTTAGTTATTCAGGTGCCTGCTGTGCTAGTGTCCTAGCTGTGCTAGTGTTCTAGCTGTGCTAGTGTTCTAGCTG
>ERZ791743.913-NODE-913-length-21541-cov-16.192544_pt1 | contig 21541 bp, 14 predicted proteins | sample MGYA00509952_ERZ791743 | MGnify/ENA primary metagenome ERZ791743 (study PRJEB30046, sample SAMN00792040) | human gut metagenome | study: EMG produced TPA metagenomics assembly of the A metagenome-wide association study of gut microbiota in type 2...
ACCACCGGCCTGCAGCTCGACACCGCCGCCCGCTATCCCCTGTGGCAGGCGGGCTATGACTTCGGCCACGGCACGGGCCACGGCGTGGGTTCGCGCCTGGGCGTGCATGAGGACCCCCACCAAATCCGGAAGAACTACCGGCCGTGCACCGTCGTGCCCTTCAGAGCCGGCATGGTGGTGACCAACGAGCCCGGCATCTACGTGACCGGCCGCTTCGGTGTGCGCATCGAAAACATGCTGCTGGCGCGCCCCTCGCTCCACACCGATTTCGGTTCCTTCCTGGAGTTTGAAACGCTGACGCTGTGTCCTTACGACCTCCGTGCCGTCGACGCGTCGCTCCTTTCGGCCGAGGAAAAGCAGTGGGTGAACCGCTATCATGCCACCGTGTGCCGCGAGCTGCTTCCCTTGCTCGACGACGAGGCCGACCGCCGCTGGCTGGAGCAGGCTACCCGCACCTTGTAGCGGGTGCCGGCCTTTCGCTGGAACTGAAGTTTTCAAATAAAACAAACATGAAAAAGAAATCCTTTTCCCTCGTAGCGTGCCTGCTGGGCACGCTCCTGACTGCCTGCGGACCGTCGGCGCAGCAGGAATCCGAAACGCCGGGCAACATTGTGCTGGCCTATGTCACTGCGGACGGGAAGGCATTGCCCGACCCTTCAGTGGTGACGCACATCAACTATGCCTTCGGGCAGGTCGACTCTACCTTCCGGCGCATCGTCATCAGCCGTGAAAGCCGGCTCAAGGAGGTGGCCGAACTGAAGAAGAAGGCGCCCCACCTCAAGGTGATGCTCTCCATCGGCGGATGGGGCAGCGGCCGGTTCAGCGAGATGGCGGCCGACGTTACCCACCGCCGCCTTTTTGCGCGCGACTGCCGCCGGGTGGTGGAGCAGTTTGGCCTGGACGGCATCGACCTCGACTGGGAATATCCCACGAGTTCGGCAGCCGGCATTTCCGCCTCGCCCGACGACACGGAAAACTTCACCCAGCTCATGCGCGACATCCGGCAGGCCATCGGCCCCGACCGTCTGCTGACGCTGGCCTCGGTGGCCGGTGCTGCCTACATCAACTTCCGGGCCATTGACCCCTATGTCGATTTTGTCAACATCATGGCCTACGACATGGCCCGGCCGCCCTATCACCATTCGGCGCTCCACCCTTCTCCGCTGAGCCGCTATTCCGCGGCGCAGGCGGTGCGGGCACATCTGGATGCGGGCGTTGCGCCTGAAAAGCTGGTGCTCGGCGTACCTTTCTACGGGCATGCCGCGCCGCCCATGTCCGATTTCATCCGCTATGACAGTCTCATGGCCCGCCGCGACTATGTGCAGTGCTGGGATACGGTGGCCTGTGTGCCCTATCTGGCCGACAGCGCCGGCCGCCTGGTGGCTTCCTATGAAAATCCGGAGTCGCTGGCCGCCAAGTGTGCCTACGTCCGTGAGCAGGGGTTGCTGGGGATTATGTATTGGGAGTATAACAGCGACGATGCGCAGGGTTCGCTGCGCGAGGCGGTCTATCGCCACATGCGCCCGCAGCAGCCCTGAAGGGAGCGTCTGTTGATTATCCGATAAGTTAAGGATTCTTAATGCAAATTTGGAATCCGCTCAAAAAAGCATTATCTTTGCAGTAAGAGCAGCGGGAAGCGCATCCACCAGGTGCACTTCCCGCTGTTTTTGTCGGCCGATTGCCGTTTTTTCTTCCTGCTTTTGTTTTTTCAGTTCCTATTTCCGTTTTTTTTCTTCCGGCTTTTCGGAAAAAACTCCCGGCACTTGTGGTTCCGCAGGCAGCGCGCCGTCCGCTTCAGCCGCTTTCCTGTTGTCCGAAAGGTTAAACTTTCGTAAAAATGCAGTTCGCCGCCGTCGTGACTTTTTCGGTCTTTCGCGTGTCGCCTCCGGGTGTTTTTTTACAGGCGCACGTAGTAGAGCGCGGCCATGTAGTAAATGAACACCGCGGCCGGGAAGGCATAGCGGCGGAAGAGCTGTTTGGCGCGGAGTGGCTGTTTGGCCTTAGCCAGTTTTATTTCCTTGTAGGTGGAAATAAGCATCAGGGCGGCAGATACGGCAGCCAGATAAATCAGGGCGGGAAGGCCGAAGGCGTGTCCTGCAATGGTGAGCAGGAGGGTCAGTGAAGTGTAGTCGTTCAGATTCATGATACGGTTATTTAGCAGTTGTAGTCGGGAAGTTCGCTCTGTGTGGGCTCGGTCCGCAGACGACGGGAGCGGCGTGTGCTCCCGCCCCGTTTTTGTAGCGGCACGTTTTTTCACAGCAACCGGTTTCCCCTTTTTCCCGGGCCAAAATAGCGAAGGGTGAGCGCAGTGGCAAAGCGAAAGCAAGGTTTTCAGGCTTGGCATTGCCGAGTTGCATCCTATAATGTTACAAATATAGCGAAAGGCGAGCGCGATGGCAAAACGGGAACGGAGTTTCCAGTTTTTGACATGGCCGAGCCGCATCCTATATTATGCAAATATAGTGAAAGGTGAGCGTAACGGCAAGCGAAAACGCAGTTTTCAGTCTTGGCATCGCCGGACTGCCTGCTGTTTTCTGAAAAAGCATCCGGCATTGCAATAGGAAGGATGCCCTGTGTGCAAGCCGGTAGATGCGCGGATGCATCAAAAAGCATCCTTTTCCCATGATGCCTGCATATATCATATGGATTTTTTTAACTTTGTGGGATAATTAAGACAGTTGTCCGGCGAATCGACAAAAGAAGATTGGCTCTCAAATCATGAAAAAAAATATACGGTTATGAAAAAATTGTCATTGTTGCTGATGGGCGGATGCCTTTTCGGCTTGTCGGTTGTAGGTTGCAAGGAGTCCGCTCCTTCCAATAACCGCTATGTGAATAAATGGATTGGTACGGCTTGGGAGGGCAGAGTAGCACCTGTCGCTTCCGTACCGTTTGGTATGATGCAGATTGGTGCGGACACACGCTCTTGTGGGGCCGGCTATCATTACGACGATTCCAGCGTGTTGGGATTCAGCCATCTGCACAAGAGCGGAGGCGGATGTGCCGATTTCCTGGACATCCTGTTTATGCCGCTTCCGCTCAACGCGCCGGTGGAGGGAGACACTTTGTACTCCAAACAATATCAGGCAGACTTGTCGCATGAGGAGGAGAAGGCAGAGCCGGGATATTATTCGGTCAATCTGTATGACCGGCAACTGAAGGTGGAGCTGACCGCTTCGCGCCGTTGCGGCATCCAGCGCTACCAGTATGCTTCCGGAGGGACGATGCCGGTCATCGTGGATTTGGAATACGGTTCGGAATGTGCCTGCACCATCCAGACCGAGCACGATGTGGATACGGTCTATGCCTCCGCATTCGAGCAGGTGGATTCCTGCACGATTCGCGGCTATCGCTTCTCCAATGGCTGGACACCGCAGCAGCAGGTCTATTTCTACACCCGTTTTTCGTCGCCCATCAAGAAGTGCGTCCTCTATGTAGACAACCGCCGCATCGGGGAAACTGTTTCGGCCGAAGGGCGCAGCGTGAAGGCCATGCTCTCCTTTGAAAACGGGCAGGGCGAACTGGAAGTGCGGACGGCGATATCGTCGGTGAGCATGGAAGGGGCGGCCGCCAATTTGCAGGCAGAGACGCAGGGCAAGACGTTTGAGGATATCAGGGAATCGGCATCCGGGGCGTGGAGCCGTGTCCTGGGACAGATAGAAGTGGAGACCGACGACCCGAAAAAGAAAGAACTCTTCTATACCTCGCTCCACAATGTCATGCTGTATCCGTTCTTGCTGTCGGACGTGGACAACCGTTTCCGGGGACCGGATTGGCAGGTGCACCAGACCGACGGTTTTGACTACTATGGAGGCGTGGTCGGCTTCTGGGATACATTCCGGGCGGCTTGTCCGCTGTTGGCGATGCTGAATCCGAAAGTGACCGGCGACTACATCAAGACACTGCTGGAGCATTACAAATATGGCGGGCAGTTGCCGATATGGACATTGTGGGGCATCGAGAATTACCAGATGATTGGTATCCATTCGTTGCCTGTGATAGCGAATGCCTATTTGAACGGAATCCGCGATTTCGACACCCGGCTGGCGCTGGAGGCGATGGTGACATCGGCAATGAAGGACACCTGCGGCTATTCCATGGGCTATTTCGTGGGACTGAAGAACTACAAGAAATATGGCTACGTGCCTTGTGACCTGGAGATGGAATCGGTGGCGCGCACGCTGGAATATGCGTTTGATGACTACGCGTTGGCCCGCTACGCCGAGGCGGTCGGCGCGAAGGAGGAGGCCGACCGTTTCATGGCCCGCTCGTTCAACTACCGCAATGTGATTGACCCTGTCACCCTGCTGGCGCGGGGACGGACGAAAGAGGGTGGTTGGCGCACGCCGTTCGACCCGTTGGCCTCTTCGCACCGTCGCGATGATTATTGCGAAGGAAACGGCTGGCAATGGACATTCTTTGTGCCGCACGATGTGGAAGGACTTGCCGAACTGCTGGGAGGCAAGAAGGCGCTGGAGGCACGGTTGGACACGCTGTTCGGAATGTCTTCCGAATTGCGCGGTGACAATGTTTCCGGCGACATTACCGGCCTCATAGGGCAGTATGCGCACGGCAACGAACCGGGACACCACACGGTTTACATGTATAATCGGGTGGGGCGCCCCGACAAGACACAGAAGTACGTCAATCAGGTGCTGACCACTCTCTATGATACCACTCCCTCAGGCATTTGCGGAAACGAGGACACCGGGCAAATGAGTGCCTGGTATGTCTTCAGCTCGTTGGGCTTCTACCCCATGAATCCGGCTTCCGGTCAGTATGAATTGGGTGCGCCCTTGTTCAGGAAGGCAGTCATCAGGCTGGCTTCGGGAAAGGAGTTCGTTATCCTGGCGGACAACCTGTCTGACAAGAATATCTATGTGGATAAAGTGTATCTGAACGGGCAGTTGCTGGACCGCACATACATCACGTTTGAGGAGGTGCTGCAAGGGGGAGAACTTCGTTTTGAAATGAAGCACAGTCCCGAACCGTGATTAATCCGGGTCGGCCGTTACCGGAAACAAGTGATGAAGAAGAAAACGGCATAAAATATTTTCCGGTCCGGAAACCACCTATGCTTCAATATGATTGTTGCACACGGCCGATTGTCATTTTTTATTCGTAACTTTGCCCAAAGATATCATCACGAAAAAATCAGACTTACAGATTATGGAACACCAATTGCAAATCTACAATACACTTACCCGCAAGAAGGAAGTGTTTGAGCCGCTTCATCCCGGCCATGTGGGCATGTATGTCTGCGGACCTACCGTCTATGGCGATGCCCACCTCGGGCATGCGCGTCCGGGCATTACCTTCGACCTCCTTTTCCGCTATCTGCGCCATCTGGGCTACAAGGTGCGCTTCGTGCGCAACATCACCGATGTGGGCCACCTGGAACACGACGCCGACGACGGCGAGGACAAGATTGCCAAGAAGGCCAAGCTGGAGGAACTGGAGCCGATGGAGGTGGCACAGCACTACGTGAACCGTTTCCACGAGGCCATGGCACAGCTCAACTGCCTGCCGCCCAGCATCGAACCTCATGCTACGGGCCACATCATCGAGCAGATTGAACTGGTGCGCCAGATTCTCGATGCCGGCTTTGCCTATGAGAGCAACGGCTCGGTTTATTTTGACGTGGAGAAGTACAACCGCAAATATCATTACGGCGTGCTCTCGGGCCGCAACCTGGAGGATGTCATCAACGCTAGCCGCCAGCTCGACGGTGTGGGCGAGAAGCACAATCAGGTCGACTTCGCCCTCTGGAAAAAGGCGCAGCCCGAACACATCATGCGCTGGCCTTCACCCTGGGGCGACGGTTTCCCGGGCTGGCACTGCGAGTGCACCGCCATGGGCCGGAAATATCTGGGTGAGCATTTCGACATTCACGGCGGCGGCATGGACCTCGTCTTCCCCCACCACGAGTGTGAAATCGCGCAGGCCGTGGCTTCACAGGGCGAGCCGATGGTGAAATACTGGATGCACAACAACATGATTACCGTCAACGGCCAGAAGATGGGAAAGAGCCTGGGCAACTTCATCACGCTGCAGGAATTCTTCACCGGTTCGCACGAAAAGCTGGAGCAGGCCTATTCGCCGATGACCATCCGCTTCTTCATTCTCCAGGCGCATTACCGCTCTACGGTGGACTTCTCCAACGAGGCTCTGCAGGCATCGAAGAAGGGGCTCGACCGCCTCATGGAAGCCGTGGCGCAGCTCGACCGCGTGGAGGCCGTGGCCGGCGGCAATCTGGGCAAGGAATATGCCGACGAACTGGCGGCCAAGTGTTATGCCGCTCTCGACGACGACCTCAATTCGCCCATCGTCATCAGCCATCTCTTTGAGGCCTGCCGTGTCATCAACCAGCTGGTGGACCGCAAGCAGACCATTACGCCCGAAGGACTGGAGGCCTTGAAGCAGACGTTCCACACCTTTGCTTTCGACATCCTCGGTCTGCTGCCCGAAGCGGCCGGCAATGCCGAGCGGGAGCAGGCCTTTGCGCAGGCCGTCGACCTGCTGCTCGATGTTCGCGCCAAGGCCAAGAGCAACAAGGACTGGGCTACGAGCGACCAGATTCGCGACCGTCTGGCTGCCCTCGGATTTGAAATCAAGGACACGAAGGAAGGCGCTACCTGGCGGCTGAACAAGTAAGTCGCCGCGAAGCTTTCCGCGAAAAGAAATACGGGTCTCTGCCCCGCCGGCCAAGCGGAGCAGAGACCTTTTTACTGTTTTCCGAAGCGATAAATATGGTAATCGAAATCAGAGAAATACACGACGGTGAGGAGCGCGTGCTGCTGCAGTTGGTGCGCGACGTGACGGCGGACGAAGCGGAAGGGAGCGACGTCGGCCGGATACTTTCGCTGCCCGATTCGGTGCTGCTGCCGATGCTGCGGGAGCGGCTGGTGCTTGTAGCGGCGGAGAAAGGCCGGCCGGTAGGTCTGGTCTGCTGTCAGGAACTTTCCGGCCACGACGGTGAATATGCTTTTGTGCAATTGCTGGCTGTGGCCTCCGGCTATCGTCGCTGTGGCATCGGGCGCCGGCTGGTGGAAACGCTGGCGGGACGGTTACAGTCCGCTGGCCGGGCGGCCTATCTGGTGGCCGACGTCCCGGCCGGTGCCAAGGTTGCCCTGCGTCTGCTGGAACGGAGCGGCTTCCGGCGTTCACACTTGCTGCACAAGAGCAATACGACCTATTTCACCTGCCGCCTGCACCGGGCGTTGCAGCCGGGCTGTCGCTGGAGCAGCGCATGGACGTGTCGCTTCAACTATGTGCAGACATGGGTGCGTGCCAGGGTGCGTGAGCGCTACAAAGGCAGTTCGTCGGGTTTCCACACGTTTTTCTCCCGCTTGAAATACCGTTTGCGCAAAGCGCGCTACGCTCCGGCGCAGCGCCGCACGCTGGAACGCATCCGCAGCCGGAAGAAGGCGCGCGTCGTCTTCTTTGCCTCGTGCATACCGATGTGGAAATACCAGTATCTCTACGACCTGCTGGTGGAGCATCCGGCTTTCGAACCCTACATCGTGCTGTCGCCCTTCGTTCACTTCGGGCGCGGGCAGCAGCAGTCGGACCTGGAGCAGCTGCGGGCTTATTTTGACGCGCGCCAGGTGCCCTATGTGGATTTCCAGATTGACGGCCCGGTGTTTGACGTGCGCCGGGAACTCGACCCCGATATTCTCTTCTATCCGCAGCCCTATCTGAAATGTCTGACCGAGCGCCATCGTTTCAAACACTTCCTGAACCGCCTGCTGGCCTACTATCCCTACGGATTTCCCACGCACAGCGGCTCGTGGACCTTTAATTCCCAGTTCAGCAATCTGGCCTGGCGTCTGTTCTATTCCACCGACGTGTATCTGCAGAATGCCCGTCGCTTTGCTTTCAACAAGGGGGCGAATATTGAAATCGTGGGTTATCCCGGTGCGGACGACTTCCGGCTTTCCGAGGTGCACGACCCTTGGAAACCAGTACCTGGCCGGCCCAAACGCATCATTTGGGCGCCGCATTTCAGCATCAATGCGCGCCTGACGAGCCAGTCGAACTTCCTGTGGATGGCCGACTTCATGCTTTGGCTGGCTGAGGAATATGCCGACCGCGTGCAGATAGCTTTCAAGCCCCATCCGCGTCTGCGCACCGAACTCTATAAGTCGGAAGAGTGGGGGCCGGAGAAAACCGACCGCTATTACGCGCGGTGGGCCAGTCTGCCCAACGGACAGGTGGAAACGGGGCCGTTTGTCGACCTGTTCCGCACTTCCGATGCCATGATTCACGATTCGGCCTCCTTCTCCGTGGATTATCATTACACGCGGAAGCCGGTCATGTTTGTCAGCCGCGACATCGAGGAATACAGGCGCGTCGTGTTGAGCCGGTTTGGCCAACAGGCTGTCGACCTCCACTACATTGGCCGCGATGCCGAGGAGGTGAGGCGTTTTGTCGATGAGGTGGTGCTGGGCGGCAACGATCCCATGCGGCCCAGTCGCGAGGCCTTCTATCGCGACTGCCTGCTGCCGCCCCATGGGAAAACGGCGGCGCAAAACACGCTTGACTGCATGCTGGCGGCCCTCTTCGGATGAGCTCCGGTGACGGCCCGAGGTTGCGGCCGGAATGCGGCGAAGGCCGGCGCCCGACGATGGTTCGGGGCCGGCCTTCGTTGTATTGTCCGTGCGGCGGTAGGGTCAGGGCAGGGCGGTAACGGTCTGCGTCAGGCGGATGTCCTGACTTGATGCGCCCACCATGAAGATGAACTTTCCCGGCTCTACGGTCCAGTTCATGTTACGGTCGAGCAACTGCAGGTCTTCCGGCGTGATGTGAAAAGTCACTTCGCGGGTTTCGCCCGGCTGCAGATGGATGCGTTCGAATCCCCGTAGTTGCGAATCATAGGTAATGACGCTGCTGAAAGGGTCGCGGACGTAGAGTTGCACCACTTCGTCGCCGGCGCGCTGCCCCGTGTTGGTCACTTTGCAGCGCAGCGTATAGTCGCCCTGCGTGGGTTGTGAGAGCGGACTTACCTGCAGGTCGGAGTAGGCGAAGGTGGTGTAGCTCAGTCCGTGTCCGAACGGGTAGAGCTCGCCCTGGACGCGCGTGTTGCCGGACCCGTTGGGCCCGGAGCCGGGCTGGCGTCCGTGTGAGCCGGGTTTGAAGGGGAAGTTCAGTTCAATCTGTCCCACGCTTTTGGGGAATGTGACGGTGAGCTTTCCGCCCGGGTTGTTGTCGCCGAACAGCGTTTCGGCAATGACGGTTCCGCCCTGGCAGCTGGGAAACCAGGCTTCGAGAATGGCCGGCACGTGCTGGTCCGCCCAGTTGATGGTGAGCGGTTGTCCGTTGATGAGTACGAGTACTACGGGTTTTCCCGTTGCGTGGAGCGCTTCGAGCAACTGTTGCTGGCGTCCGGGCAAATCGAGCGAGGTGCGTGAGCGGCTTTCGCCTGTGCGCAGGTCGTCCTCCCCCAGCACGGCGACGATGGCATCGCAGTCTTCGGCCAGTTCTACGGCTTCGTTGATGTCCCGCCGCTCTTCTTCGCTGAGCGGTGCAGGCAGAATTTCGGTGGCGGGCCATCCTTTGTTGACAACGCGGCAGCCTTGGGCGTGTACCACCTCCACGTCTTTACCGAGATAGCGGCGCAAACCGTCGACAACGTTTACTTTTTCCAGCCGGTTGGGGCCGTAGCGGCTCTCCATGAAGTTGGTCTCCGTGGCGAGCGGTCCAGCCACGAGCAGTTTCTTCACTTTCTTCCGGTTGAGCGGAAGCACGTTGTCCTCGTTCTTGAGCAGAACGAGTGCCTGGCGTTGCATTTCCTTGACAAAGTCGAGATTGCGTTCCACGCCGCCTGCCTTGTCGACGGCTTTCGATTCGTCTACATAGGGGTGGTCGAAAAGTCCGAGACGGAACTTGACGCGGAGCACTTCGGCTACACGGCGGTCTATGGTGGCCATGGAGATTTTCCGCTCACGGATGAGTTTCCTGGCAGGAAGGATAAACTGTTTGGGATGAGTGAAGTTGGTGCGCACGTTGAGTCCGGCTTCGAGCACTTGCCGCACGGCGTCTTCGTAGGTTTCGGCTACGCGATGCTTGGAGTATACATATTCCACGGCCTCGCTGTCACTGACCACATAGCCGTCGAAGCCGAATTTTTCGCGCAGGAGTTCGGTCAGGAAGTAGTAGCTCGCTGTGACGGGTATGCCGTCCCAGTCGTTGTAGGAACTCATCACGCCCATGGGGCGGGCCTGTCGGATGACTTTACTGAAGGGATAAAGATAGAGTTGGTGCATTTCGCGCGGCGCCACGTGCGGGTCGGTGCGGCAGTTGCCGTCGCGGCCGCCTTTGGGGATGCTGTAAACGGCGTAATGCTTCAGTGTGGCGGCCACGCCCTGCGACTGTATGCCTTTCACCATTTGCGTGCCGAGCTCTCCGGCAAGGTAGGGTTCTTCGCCGTAGCATTCGAGCGTGCGTCCCCAGCGCGGGTCGCGGGCAATGTCGAGGATGGGGGCGTAAACATTGGTGTAACCCAGCGCGCGGGCCTCTTGTCCCACGATAATGCCGGCCCGATGCACCAGTTCGCGGTTCCAGGTGCTGCCGATGGCGATGGGCGCCGGCAGAGGGGTTGCTTTGGTGTGGTTGAGCCCGTGTATGCCTTCGTTGGAAAAGTCGACCGGAATCCCCAGACGCGTTTCTTCGACAAACCAGCGCTGGATGCGGTTGATGGCGCGGGCATGGTTGCTGAAAGGATAGAGCAACTGCTCGACGCGGCGTGATTTTCCTCCTACGCCGTTGAGCATTTCGTCGATGTTGGCAATGCCGTCTTTCCAGATTTCGTTTTTCCAGTTTTCGGTGGGCAGAGAGTCCTGCAACACTCGGCCGTAGCCGTAGAGTGTGGCCAGCTGGCAGGTTTTTTCCTCCACCGTCATTTGTCGCAGCAGGTCGTCGACACGTTTCTCGACGGGCTGGCTCGGATCTTCGAATACGTCCTTGGTGCCGTTTTTGTTGAAGTCAATCCAGTCTTTGTGGTAAATGTCGGCCTGGCGGGCCTGCTGGGGCAGGGGGCAGAAGCTGCCCAGCAGCAGACTGGCGATGAAAAGTGGTTTTTTCATGTTTGTAGGTCTGTTAGGTAAGCATGTGTTTTTCCGGAACAGTCCGTTTGTGTATGCCGGTCTGTTTCCGTCTTTTTGCAAAAGTAATTCATTTTTCCGTAATTTGCCGGCCCGGGTCCGGGAAATAAGATTTGACATCTGCCGGATGGAGTGGCAGGGCTGCGGAAACTGCCGGGGCATGCCGGCCGCCGTTCTGGAAAAGTGGAAGAAACGTCCGGGTGAGTCTTCGCATGGGGCCTTTTCCGCTTTCCAGTTTTGTAATTCGGCGGAAAAAGCCTATTTTTGTAAAAGTTTCCTTTCTGAGATGAAACCCTGTTCTGAATAATCTACATCTATATTTATCAGTATGAAAATCAAGACTTGTGCATTAGCGCTTTCGGCGCTTCTTTTGACTTCCCTGCCTGTTGTGGCGCAAAGTTCCGGTCCGTTTCCGGTCGAAGGCCGCCAGACGCTCTACAAGACACCGGGTGCGCAGGGGGCTCCCTATCGTATTCCTGCCATAGTGACTGCGCCCAACGGCGATATCTTTGCGCTGTCCGATTTCCGGCCCTGCGGTGCCGACATCGGCTATGGCGAGGTGGACATCATGTGCCGCATCTCGAAGGACAACGGCGCGACCTGGGGCGAGGAGTTCTGCATCGCCGACGGTACGGGCGATGACCGGAGCGACGTGTGGCGGGTCGGATTCGGCGACGCCGCGGTGGTGGCCGATGCCGAGCGCAACGAACTGCTGGTGATGATGGTCTGCGGAAAGACCGTATGCTGGAACGGCAACTACCTGCCGGGCGACCCGAAGAGCAACCCGAACCGGGTGGCGCGCGTACGGGCCAAATGGAACCGCAAGACAGGCGAATGGGAGTGGACGAAACCGGAGGAAGTGACCGAGTCGGTGTATTCCATCTTCGTTGACGAAAGCGGAAAGCCCACCGTTCAGTCCCTTTTTATCGGCTCCGGCCGCATTTTCCAGAGCCGAAAGGTGAAAGTGGACGACTATTATCGCCTTTATTGTTCGGTGTGGACGAAAAACGGCGGCAACCGCGTCATTTATTCCGACGACTTCGGTGAAAGTTGGAAGGTGCTCGGCGCACTGACCGACCGGCCGGCACCCAATGGTGACGAACCGAAATGTGAGGAACTGCCCGACGGCAGCGTCATCCTCAGCAGCCGTTCCGGATTTGACGGCAGGGTGTTCAACATCTTCACCTTCACGGATATCAAAAAGGGAACGGGGACCTGGGGCAAGCAGGCCGTGTCGAATGAGAAGAACCGCGGCGTGGTGAGCCAGAAGAACGCGACCAACGGAGAGATTATGCTCGTGGAGGCGCTACGCAAGAGCGACGGAGAGCGCGTGTGCCTGGCCCTGCAGTCGGTGCCCTTCGGCCCCGGGCGCAGCCATGTGGGCGTTTATTACAAGGAAATGACGCCGGACCTCTATGCCGACACGGAGGCGCTGGCAGCCGACTGGACGCGCGGCCTGCAGATTTCCGACCGTGGTTCGGCCTATTCCACCATGACCTGGCAGAAGGACCGCCGCTTCGGATTCTTCTATGAAGAGGAGCCGGGCGGTTATCAGATGGTTTATCTGCCGCTCACCATAGAGCAGCTGACCGACGGCAATTACCTCACACCGCCCGTCAAGCGGCGCTGGTGGAAGCGCAGCCGCTGACGCCGTCGTTTTGGGGAGACCGACAGAAAAAAGTCCTTACTTTTGAAAAAATCCGAACACTGACAGGAGAAAATCCTGTGTGTTGAGAGAGGTTTCAAAAGCAAGGACTTTTTTCGTGTCAGTGTTCCGCAGCTATCCGGCCGTTGCTTCTGCCGGCTGGCGGCGGAAATCGGACTCAGGTGAGCGCTTCACGGTATTGACGGTTCTTAATGGGTTTGTCCGTGACCGTCAGGCGAATGACATAAGGCTGTCCGTCAGGAGCTGCGGGAGCCGAGATGTTGTATTGGCGGGTAGTTGTTTCTACGAATCCGATATTCTTTCCAGAGAGCAGTTGCGCTTCGGCGATGTAGACACCTGCCGGCACCTGCACTTTGAGCTGTCCGCTGAATGGTTGGTTGAATACCACCATAAACACGTTCTTTTCGTTTTTGGTAAAGTATCCCCAGTCTTGTTTGGGCCATCCTGCATAATCGCAGGCATACACTGCTTCGCCGTTTTTATGCAGCCAGCTGCCCAGATAACGGGCCAGTTCTTTTTCTTCAGGCCGGAAGTCGCCATCGGGTTGTGGCCCGAGGTCGATGGCCATGTTGCCGCCCATGGAAACGGCGTGTACCACCTGCTGCAACACTTCAACGGGCTTCTTGACATAGCTCAGCGACCAGTCCTTGTGATAGCCCCATTGGTTTTCCGGAAGTGTCATGCAGGCTTCCCAGTCGCGGGTGGTGACGACGAAGTCCTTGTGGGGGTCAGGCAGCTTGCGTTCGTAGCCTGATTCGTAGTCGCCCATCAGTATCCCGTTCGAGTCGAAGTGCCGCCGGCCGTAGTCATCGGCGCGCAAACGGCTGTTGATGGTAACGCCGGGAACGAGTTCCTTCAGCATCTTTTCGATGTGTGCTGTCCACCATCCGTTTTTCTTTACGCTGGCATCCCAGGTGCCGTCAAACCAGAAATCCTTTACCGTGGGATAGCGTGTGGCCAGTTCGCGCAGCTGGTTTTCCTCATATTTCAGGAAGCGGCTGAAGGCAATACTGTCTTCACGGCTTTTGATGGACGAACGCCAGTCGGGGTGATTCCATTCCAGCACGGAATAGTAGAAGTGAACGTCGATTCCTTCATCATTGTAGGCTTTGACCAATTCGCCCAAAATGTCTTTCTTATAAGGAGTCTGTGCTACCGTGAAATCGGAATACTGACTGGGCCACAGGCAGAATCCGTCGTGGAATTTGGTGGTAATCTTGACATATTTCAGTCCCATGTCCTTGGCCATTTTCGCCCAGGCGCGTGCATCGAACTTCTGTGGATTCCATTGTTTGGCCAGGGCTTTGTACTGGTCGGTCGGGATACGGGCCCATTGCTGAATCCATTCCGCTGCGCCGGAATAGACTTTACCGTTCCATTCGCCGCCGGGGATGGCAAAGAGTCCCCAGCATACGAGTGCGCCTACACGGTGCTGGCGGAAACGCTGCATGGCGGGGTCCTGTCGCTTGCCCGTGCGAGTGGCGCCATACTTGAGTTCAACTTTCTTTTTGGCCGGAGTCTGTGCTTTGACGGCAGGTGGGACGGTTGTCGCGAGAGCCAGGGCGCAGACCAGTGGAAGAACAAATTTTTTCATAATGTGTGATGGTTTAGATGTGTCATGTTTTCTGAGAGAAATGTCTGGCGGGCATGTATGCGAAGAGGCTGCATGCCGGGTGTTCAGAGCGATGTAAGGGAGTCGAGTTCCACTTTCAGCGTGTAGATGTCAAGGTCGTTTTTTGCCCGGTTGGGGAGAATGACATGCAGGCCGTCGGCTGTTTGTTTCCATTCCGGTTTTTTGCGGCATCCCAGCAGGCGTACGCTTTTTACACGGCCGTTATCAGGTGTCAGCGAGCGGACAAGCAGGTCCGGCTGCTTCCATTCGCGGGCAAAAATGTACAAGTAGTTGTTGTTGACTGTAAACCGGAGGTCTTGTGTGAGCGTTCCGGTGGCGTCGTAGAGTGCGTCTTCAAATCCCTTTTTGCCGACGGCCTTTTCTTTGGCAGCTGGTGCAGCGACGGCCTCACCGTAGATTTTCCACGGTCGTGAGCCGTAGATGGCTTCACCGTTGACCTGCAGCCACTGGCCGATGCGTTTCATGCGTACAAGATTGCGTTCCTGAAACTCGCCTTCGGGAGTAGGCCCTACATTGAGCAGCAGGTTTCCGCCTTTGCTGGCCATGTCGATGAGGAGTCTGATAAGCTTTTGTGGCGATTTGAAGTCGTTGTCGGCCTTCATGTAGCCCCAGTTTTTTGACATGGTGATGCAGGCTTCCCAGTCCTGGCGGATAATCTGGTTGACTTTGCGCTGTTCGACAGTTCGGAAATCGCCCAGTCCGTGGCCGATGCGGTCGTTGATGATGATGTTCGGGTCGAAGTCGAGTATCATTTTCCGAATGGCCTGGCTTTGTGCCTTCGGGGTGAGTTCGAAGGTGTCGAACCAGATGAGGTCGGGATGATATTGTTCAAGGAGTTCTCGGATTTGCGGCTTGGCCTTGCGTTCCATGTAGCGGTTGACATCCTTGGCGTCCTCGTCCGGATAGTCCCACGTGTTGCTCCGTCCGCCCTTGGTGGGCCAGTTGGTGGGTACGTCGGGGTCGTGCCAGTCGCGGCCCAGCGAATAATAGATGCCCAGTTTGAGACCGTGTTTGCGGCAGGCCACGGCCAGTTCTTTCAGCGGGTCGCGGTGGAAGGACGTGAAGTCGCAGAGGTTGTATTCACTGCATGGAGAATGGTACATGGCAAAACCGTCATGGTGTTTGGCGGAATAGACAATATATCGGGCGCCCATGTTCTTTGCGGCCTTCACCCATTTGTCGGCGTCGAAGCGGAAGGGGTTGAGTTTCCTGACCTCGGGCTCATATTCTCGGATGGGGATGCGGGCTTCGAGCATGATGAATTCGCCATAATCGCTGCGTCCTTTCCATTCGCCGGCAAAGGCGGTGTATCCGCCCCAGTTGATGAACAGGCCAAGACGTGCCTCTCTGAACCATTCCATCTTATCCTCTTGCAGGGTGTGGGAGGTGGAGGCAGTGGCCACGAATGGAGACGGGACCCGGTGAGAATGGCCTTTACCGGGGAAGGCCAGCAGCTGGAAGGCCGCCATTGCACAGATTATCCATGTTTTTTTCATAGCCAACTGGGTTGTTTAATCATATTGCAAAAGTAGATAATGTCTGCTGCAATATGTTGTAAAATAATACTGACTTATTGTAAAATATTCTCAATGTCGATAGAAATAATCCAACCGGACGCGTGCATGTCGAGATTTGATTACCGGCGAGGGATACCGTAGAAAATTTTCCGCTGGCAGGAGAAGTGGCGGAATGCATGAAGGGTGGAGAAAGGAAGGCTGTGGACGGTTCTGCGTTCCTGTAAAAATGAGGTAATGGAAAGAGACTTCTGAATAGGGAAAAGGGGATTGCCCCGTGCTTAGTCTGAAAGGACCGTCCGTTGCTCAAAGCCGCATCGTAGAAAAGCCGGAAAGGTTGCAGGGGAAGGCTGGGACGTTAATTTGACCTTATTTTAAATTAATGGGAGATGAGCAGCGATAACAGAAAAAAGGAAGCGTGCCCGAAAGCGGGCCCGCCGGATGAATCGTCCAGTGCCAATACGGTTCGTCCGGTGGACTCTTCGGCTAACAAGGTCGGCTGGCGGAAATTTGGGACAGACACACCGGGTAGCCGCGCTACCCGCGGCCATTCCGTCCTGAGGATGCCCACGTATAAAATAAGTCTGTTGCCACCACCAATCAGCACGCAAGGCTGTTTTTTCCTTGAAAGCAAGTCGGGGCGGGCGGGCAAATTTCCTGGGTACCTCGAAAACCGCTTTGCAAATATAAGTAAAAAAACAATAAAACAGAGAAAATTCAAAAAAACCTTACCCTGTGGCCCCGTTTTTGTGCCGAAAGTCAGGGCATGAGGCCGTGACGGCATGTTGTTGCGGCAGCGTTCCGGGTGTTTTCGGCAGTCGGGGAATGGGTCGGCCGGTGCCGGATTTTTTTCACCGCTCTTTGCTGCCGGGGGTGGAGGACATGGCGCAAACCGTGTGCAAAGGGCGGCAGTTGCCAACTGGAGCAGACAAGTGGGAACGCAAAAGGAAACTATACCTTTTTTAACGGAAAAAACTTTGTGCGGGTAGCAAGTTTGCAACGGAAGTTTTGTAAATTTGCGGTGTATTGAATGTAGCATTCGCAACAACTTTAAATTATAAGATTATGGCATTTTTAACTGACGAAAAACTTGTGATCGTAGGTGCAGCCGGTATGATCGGCTCGAATATGGTGCAGACGGCTCTCACAATGGGCCTGACCAGCAACATCTGTCTGTATGACGTGTTCTCACCCGAAGGCGTGGCAGAGGAAATGCGCCAGAGCGGTTTCGGCAATGCCAACATTATGGCTACAACCGACGTGAAGGAAGCTTTCACCGGCGCCAAGTATATCATCTCCAGCGGTGGTGCTCCCCGCAAGGAAGGCATGACCCGTGAGGACTTGCTGGCAGGTAACTGCAAGATTGCCGAGGACCTGGGCAAGAACATCAAGACCTACTGCCCCGACGTGAAGCATGTTGTCATCATCTTCAACCCGGCCGACCTGACCGGTCTCGTTACCCTGCTCTACTCCGGCTTGAAGCCCAGCCAGGTAACGACATTGGCAGCACTCGACACGACTCGTCTGCAGAGCGCATTGGCAAAGAAGTTCGGCGTGATGCAGAGCGAAATCACCGGTTGCGCCACTTACGGCGGTCACGGCGAGCAGATGGCCGTATTCGGCAGCGCTGTTAAGGTAGCCGGCCGTTCGTTGATGGACATCGTCGGTACTGACGAGTTCCCCGAAGCAGAATGGGAGCAGATGAAGAAGGACGTAACCCAGGGTGGTGCTGCCATCATCAAGTTGCGTGGCCGTTCTTCTTTCCAGAGCCCTTCACAGCTGTCGGTTGAAATGATTCGTTCGGTGATGGGCGGTGAGAAGTTCCGTTTCCCCGCAGGTACTTATGTGAACAACGGCAAGTACAACCACATCATGATGGCTATGGACACGACTCTCGACACTGAGGGTTGCCACTATCAGATGCCGGTGGGCACCGAGGAGGAACTGAGCAAGCTCGATGCCAGCTACGCTCACCTCTGTAAGATGCGCGACGAACTCGTAACGCTCAACATCGTTCCTGAAATCTCCAAGTGGAACGAAATCAACCCCAACCTCTAATCACAGAGGGCTGGGCCTGCTTGAACAGCGGAACCGTTGCTTCCCCGTTTGCGGGAACTGGCGGTTCCGTCTTTTTTATGCCTGCGCGGCAGCGGCGGAGGCGGGATGGCGGGGAGGAGAGATGCTTTGGCGCCGTCGGGGAAGGCGGTGTGCGTGCAGTTCCGGCGGCGGTCCGTTGCGGCCGGAAGCCGTTGTTTTGCAAAAGTCAAGGGGACGAAAAAACAGTCAGTACTTCTGTTTTTTCTAAAGTACCGATAGAAAATTCTAAAGTACTGACTGTTTTTCCTAAAGTACTGACTGTTTTTGGGGCATATCCGGCGCCTTTTTCAGGACAGGCGGCGGGGCGTTTCCGGCGGCTGCCCGGTGGCCGGAAATCAGGGAATGCCGGCGGCAGCCGGCTGGCGTGTGCGACGTGTTACAGCATCTTCCGGGACAGGTAGCGCACGGGATACCACACGGTGAGGAACCCTACGGTCAGCACGGTGATGAAAACGAGAAGGACATCGGTGAAGTGGACGCTGACAGGGTAGGCGTCGATGATGAAACTGCCGGCCGATTCGCCGAAACGCAGCCAGCCGAACGTTTGTTGCAGATAGCAGAGAAGCAGGCCGAGCGCGATGCCGGCCAGTGCGCCGAAGAGTGTGATGAGGCGGCTTTCGAAAAGGAAGATGCGGGTAATCATGCCGTCGGTGGCGCCGAGGTGGCGCAGGGTTTCGATGTCCTCGCGCTTGTCGATGATGAGCATGGCCACGGAGCCGATGATGTTGAAGCAGGCCACCAGCACGATGAACGAGAGAAACAGGAAGGCCATGGTCTTTTCAATCTGCATGATGCGGAAGGTTTCGCCGTGCTGCTCGTAGCGGTCCTTCACCACGTAGCGGTTGCCCAGCAGCTGTTGCAGCTGTTCCTTGGCCTTTTCGACGGACACTCCGTCCTTGAGGCACAGCAGCAGGGAACTGACCTTGCCGGGCTGCTCGAAGAGCTGGCGGGCAAAGTCGATGGAGACAATCATGTAGTTTTCGTCGTAGGTCTTCTGGTGCACCTGGAAAAAGACGCCGGGAGAGTGCAGTTCGTTGACGTTGAAACTCTCTGCGGGGTTGGCCAGATTGATGCGCTCGCCCTTGCGCGGTGCGCAGACGGGCATTTTCCCGTAGTCCACCTGTCCGAACTGCCGGGCCAGTCCCACGCTGGGGATGCCGTAATAGAGGTTGGCGGCCTTGAGCATATAGGAACCGTTCATGTTCTCGCCCAGATAGAGAATGCTGTCGATGTTGGTGCAGCGGTTGAACTGGTCGTCGACGCCCTTGAGCTGGATGATGAGCGGATGGTCAACGAAGAGAATCATGGCCTTCTCCTCCAGCGATTCCGAAACGGCTTCAATGTCGGGGTGCTGGCGGAGCTTGAGGAGCAGCGGGTCGGCGGCGTCGGCAAACTTTCCCTTGGCCGGGCACACTTCAAGCTGCGGGTCAAAGTTGGTGTAGAGGCCGCTGATGAGTTCGCGGAATCCGTTGAAGACGGACAGCGTGCAGACCAGGGCCATCGTGGCCAGCGCCACTCCTGCGGCCGAAATGCCGGAAATGATGTTGATGGTGTTGTGGCTCTTCTTGGAGAAAAGATAACGGCGGGCGATGAAAAAGGGAAAGTTGACCAAGGGGATATGCGTTGAGCGCGGCGGCTGCCGGGAATGCCGGCCGGGCCGCCGCGGAGGAGGAACGGATGAGGTTACTTGAGCAGCTGGTCGATGTGCTCGATGTAGTCGAGCGAGTCATCGATGAAGAATTTCAGTTCGGGGATGATGCGGAGCTGGTGGCGCACGCGGGTGCCCAGTTCGTAACGCAGTTCACGCGCGTTGCGGTTGATGTTGTCGAGAATCTCCTGCCCGCGCTCCGAGGGGAAAATGCTCAGGTAGCCGCGGCACACGCTGAGGTCGGGGCTGATGCGCACGGCGCTCACCGACACGAGCACGCCGTGCATGCTGCGGGTCTGCTTCTGGAAGATGTCGCTCAGTTCCTTCTGGATGAGGCGTGATATTTTCTGCTGACGGGTTGTTTCCATGATATAGTCCTTTAAAAATATGTATGCGGCAAAGTTACGGAAAAAAACAGATGTAAGGGCCGATTCGGCCGGCTAACTTGCGTTTTGCGGCGCGTCATCCCATTTTTGTCGGCCGGAAGGGGGCGGTTTCAGAAAAAGATGATACATTTGTAAGAACTACGCGGATTTTTCTCTGCGTGGCATGACGACATGACCTGTTAATATAGCCTTATGATAGACGTTTCCGTATTGATTCTGTTTTTCAACCGGCCCGACTCGCTGGAGGCCGTGTTCCGCGAGGTGCGCAAGGCCCGGCCCGCCCGCCTGTTTCTCTATCAGGACGGTCCGCGCGGGGAGCGCGACCTGCCGGGCATCGAAGCCTGCCGGCGTGTGGTGGAAAACATCGACTGGCCCTGCGAGGTGCACCGTATGTATCAGGAGAAAAACTATGGGTGCGACCCTTCGGAATACATTTCGCAGAAATGGGCCTTCTCCATGACCGACAAGTGCATCGTGCTGGAGGACGACGACATTCCCTCGCAGTCGTTTTTCACCTTCTGCAAGGAAATGCTCGACCGTTATGAGAACGACCAGCGCATCAGCATGATTACGGGAACGAACTATGACGAGGTGACGCCCGACATGCCTTACGACTATTTCTTTGCCACGACCTTCTCCATCTCGGGCTGGGCATCGTGGCGCCGCGTCATCGACCAGTGGGACGAGCACTACACGTTCCTGGACGACGAGTTCAACCTCCAGCAGCTGGCCGACTACATCAAGGAGCGCAAGTATCAGAGCAATTTCATCGACTTCTGCCGCTACCACCGCTCCAAGGGCATTGCTTATTACGAAACCATCTTCCATGCCGCCATCTTTTTCAATTCCGGCCTGAGCATCGTGCCGCGCGTCAACCTGATCAGCAATCTGGGGGCCTGCGGCGAAGGGGTGCACCTGAGCGGGACGAACGAGGACCTGCCCCGCGCCTTCCGCCGCATCTTCGAGATGGGGCACCACGAACTGGAATTCCCCTTGCGCCATCCCCGCTATGTGATTGAAAACGTGAAATACAAGGACCGTATGTTCCGGATTCAGGGATGGGGGCATCCGTGGATCAAGGTGGGCCGCTCGCTGGAAGAACTCTGGATACATTTGCGGAAAGGCAACTTCCGCCACATCGGGCACGCCATGAAGAACCGCTGCCTGAAACTGATGGGAAAATCAAGATGGGACTGATGCGCCTGCATTTGTCCCCGCAATCTTTCGTAACCTATGGACAAGGCTCTCTGGATGGCGCGCCTGCTGTTTCGCCGCGGGCCGCTCACACGCACGGAAATACAGGAGGCCTGGCGCGAGGAGGATCCGCGCGGCAGGGCGATGGCACAGAGCACGTTCTATGACAACTGCCATTATCTGGAAGCCCAGCTGGGGCTCCGGGTGGTGCGTGACGGACACCGCTATGCCGTTTGCGGTGACGAAGGTGCTTCGCTGCCCTGGATGCAGCGCCTGCAGGAGGGCGGGCCGGAGCCCGGGG
>ERZ791743.928-NODE-928-length-21071-cov-20.699895_pt1 | contig 21071 bp, 13 predicted proteins | sample MGYA00509952_ERZ791743 | MGnify/ENA primary metagenome ERZ791743 (study PRJEB30046, sample SAMN00792040) | human gut metagenome | study: EMG produced TPA metagenomics assembly of the A metagenome-wide association study of gut microbiota in type 2...
GAAGAAAGTGCATCAAAATGCATATTAACATACATTTTGACACACCCTCTTTTTTCAGCTTTGTCCGCGCAGGCCGGGGCCTTAACGTGCAATGTATTTTTTCCCGTTCATCAGATAGATGCCTTTTTGCGGCCGTCCTGCCAGCTTACGGCCTGAAAGGTCATAGCAACCGGTGGACGCAGGCGTGTCAAGTGCCGGTGCCGGCCGGATGCTGGTCCATACGGGACCGTGGCCTGCATCGAAAAGCACTTCCCCGTTGCCCCGCACGCAGCGCAAGGTACGGTCGGTATAGAGTCCTCCGGTGACGTCGAAGTTGTGTTCGAACATGTTGGCGTGGTCAATCAAGCCGATACCTTCAATGAAGTCGAAGTTGATGCTGAAGAAAGGGTCAGGTTCTTTTCCCTGATTCTTGAGGGAGAAACTGCGGTAAGCGGTAAAGTTCCATTTTTTCAATTGTCTGCCCTCGGGAGTGGTGAAGGTGGACACATCGTTGATGATGCCCTGCAGCCCGTAGGCACATTCCTCTCCTTCCTCAATTTCGCCTTGAATTTCACCGGGCTCGAAGATGTTGTTGCAGGAAAAGTTGTCCAGGCTGACCGTGTCGCCTTTTTTCCAGTTGTAGTCGAAGAGCAGGTGGAAACGCGAATTTTTGATGTATGCCAGTTTTTTGTAGAAGATGCGCGAACCCTCTTCGTAAGCGATGGCGCAGAGTGAATCCTGTAAAACATAACCTTTCCTGTTTTCATAGTTATAATACTTGCTGAAATAGATTTTGGCACATGTCTTGCCGTCGACAAGGGTATCCCCGCCTACCGTGTAGATGATAGTTTCGGCTTCCTCGGTCCATGGTCCGCTGTAAGCAAATGTTGCAGTACTGATTGTTTTCCCCTCCTCGAACAGAGGAAGATAATTCTGTGCCCGCAGGCCGGTGACGGCTGCGCCCCACAGCAGAAGCAGGGCCGCCATTCCCTGGCGGATGATTCCTTTTGTCTTCATGGCTTTCATTTTTTTAGTGGATGTTACAGTACTTGTTTTTCCAAATGTGGAATGTCACAGGGCTCCGTTTGAATCCGTGTCAGTTGATTACGATTTTCTTTTTGTTGATGATATAGATACCTTTTCTAAGCTGGCTCCGTGCCTGTGATTCATTCTCATATTCGCCGATGCAGATGCCTTGGAGGTTGAACACTCTTACCGGACTTTCATCGGAATCGACTGTGATTTGCGGAGTTGACAGCTGTTTGCTGACAGGGAGATTACGGTCAAACCATGCGATATTTTTGCGCAGCGCATTTTTAATTTTGTCAGCTCTGAGTTGAGCAGTCTGTGTTGGGTCTTCATTCCATCGTTCGCAATCCCTTTTCCATGCGGAAGCGAGCGGAAGTATAATATCATCAATTGCTTCGTAAATTTCCGACAGCTGGGCGGGATATACTTCCTCCCAGACTTTCTTCACGGCGTCACAGAAACTGGCATACTGGATGATTTCGCCTATCCAGTGTGGCGTGATGCCATAGTGGACTTTCATTCTGAACGTGTAGTCCGTCTTGTCCCGGTTGTAGCAGGTGAGGTCCCACACAGGTCCGGCCACCCATTTTGCATTTTCCTTCCAGTCCTTATGCAGGTAGAAACTGCCATGAAATCCGTCGGGATTGTCCATTACTTCCTGCACGATGAAATAACGTGCCATACTCTCCACGTCAAGATACTTTTCCCATTCTGTCGACTTCTTGTCTGTGGAATAGACAGCTGCATTAATGGCCTTAAATTCATTGGTAAGCCATTGTAGCTGGCTGGCGGACAGAATTTCCGGTGAATGATAACGGAGTGTGAGATTCCACTTGCTGCATTCCGGTATGGTAATCTGGGATACATCGTGGTAGTTGTCCACCTCCACCAGCCAACCGTAGGGAATAATGTTCTGGTCGGTTTCCTGGTCCTGCTGTTCGAAGATGTTTACTCGGTTTTCATCAATACTTATGGTTTCTGTCAGAAAATATAATCCGATATAGTCTCCGTTGAGCACGACCTCTACCGGGCGTAAACTGGGCGTCCATCCCATGTTCATGAATTTTCCCACCAGTAGTCCCGCCACCGTGTTTTCATGTGGTTTCAACAAGGCGAAATGCTTGTTCCAGGGCATCCCCATAATGAGGGTTTTCTGGGTAAATTTGATTTTATAGGGCTTCTTTTCTCCCCTCCAGGAGGAATGGCCCCGTCCACGGATTTGCATGTACATCGGTGAAGATGCCGAGCCCAGGGCCTCGTATTCGTCGTTGCCCATGGGGTCCAGCCAATATTGGGCATTGACATATACGGTCTTTGAGACTATCGGGGCATGATTTTCTGTTTCAATATACATCACGGGCAGTGTGCCGGATGGGGTGGCAACCGTTGACGAAGGCTGCACGTCCGCATAGGTATTGTTGATGCCGCACACCAGCAACAGGGCTGTGGTGACCAGGAAGGTTATCCGTCTCATGTCAAAAATGCTTTTTCAGTTTATTCTATAGCTTTGATGCTGTCGTTGAATCCGTTTTAAGAAGTTTTTTCTTGCAGGCAAATGGGTGTCTTGGCGTCTGTTTTTCGGTTTGAATTGATTGTCTTGTAGGCTGTTCTGGAATGATAGGTCCGTTTTTCCGTTCGTAAGTCAGTTGGCTGGTGTGGCGGGCTCTGTCTCTTTATGGGTCGGAGGAACGTCGGGAGAATGAGCCGGCGTCCAGCCTGTTCAGTTGTAAAACATTTGCAATTTATTGAAAATATTGTAAAACGGCAAGGAATCCTCCGAAAAATGTTGTTCGGTCAGAGGGGAAGCGGACTTTTCTTCTGCCGGCACAAGTGGCTGTCAATGACGGATGTTCCCTTCTTCCCTTGCCTGTCGGCAATGGGGCTGTTGCTGTTTCCGCAAACGGGAATCGGACAAAATGCGGAAAAACTGTCGGATGCAGGACATCACATGACAGGGCAATCCCCCGTCAGGATGAAAAAGAGAGTTTAGGAAACACTGCTTCCAGGGAAGTCGGGACTTCTTCCTGGGCCGCCACCTCTCCAGGCGTTCGGAAAAACAGTTCCTACTTTAGAAAAAACGGAAGTAAGGATAGAATTTTCTATCCTTACTTCCGTTTTTTCGTATGCTCGTCATGAGTATTAGCCAATAGCAGTAAAAGAACTACGCTCAGCAGAGAAGTCTTAACAAAAGTAAGACAGAATGGATGCAGATGCTTATATTTCAGGGCGTTTGGAAAGAGATATCTGACGCTTACGATAGAGAAAATAATAGGATATAGCAAGAAAAGGAAACAACAGATATAGATTTTGAAAAATCGAAGTTTTCTTGTTTCGTTTTATTTGGAAAATGGACTGTTATAATTACTTTTGCAAGTATGAAAAGAATGGATAAATATTCAGCAAAACCATTTGTAAAATGGGTCGGGGGAAAAACTCAACTTCTTGACGATATAAAGAAGACCTTACCCCGTGATTTATCACAACGCGGAGAAATGGTTTATGTCGAACCCTTTGTTGGGGGTGGGGCTGTTATGTTCTGGATTCTACACCTAAAATTTGCGATGAATAAAATATTAAGAGCAGATTAATATTATTAAACTTACTATACTATATGAAACAATACGAGGCGGTGATAGAAACTTTGGAAATGTTGGGTGGGGTTGCTACATTGGGAGAACTGAATAAAGAAGTTTTTAAAATCAAGGATTGTGAATGGAAAACAAAGACTCCTTTTGCAAGTATTCGTCGTATAGTTCAACAAACTAAGGGGATTTATAAAATAAAACCTGGATTATATGGACTTGAAAAATACAAAAAGCAACTTGAAGATAGTGGAATAATAGCAGAAACAGACAAGAACAAAGACTCTGCTGAAGTCAACAAATTCAATCATACTTACTATCAAGGTATTTTGCTTATAATAGGAAAGTATCATAATATGCAAACTTTCATACCGAACCAGGACAAGAACAAAAAATTCTATAACGGACAAAAATTACATGAACTTTCCACACTCAATGAGCTGCCACACTACTCATATCCTCAATTGGTTAAACGTAGTTCTACAATTGACACAATTTGGTTTAATGTTCGAAACATGCCAGATTCTTTTTTTGAGGTAGAGCATTCTACTGACATCCAAAATTCCTTGTTAAAATTCTATGACTTGCAAGACTTTTATGCAAGGATGGTTATTGTTGCCGACATAAAACGAAAAAACGAATTTGAGCATAAAATGGAGTTTCATGCATTTAAAGAATTGAATGCCCAAAAACGAGTTTCATTTTTAAGTTACGAAGCACTTATCAAACAATATGAACTCGAACTGGAAAAACAATCATTAGATTTTATTCTATAAATATGAATACATATCTTTTTTACACAGATGAAGGTTATACTGTAGCTCCTAATAATAAAAAGCTTGAAAGTTTGCAGATTTTAGGTATTGAAGAAGGAAAGACGGAAGATGAAGCCTTGGCCAAACTTTTTCGCAATAACGAATGGATAGAAAATGAAACTTTTTCAAAATCAAGAATATCCTTTTTCATTGTTGTTAAATCTAATAGTTAAGTGTGAGGCTTTAACATTCCAAGAGGGTATAAGCACTCAAAGAGGTAAAATAGTATTTGTAATTTAACGTGCGTTCGGTATTGGAAAGTTTTTGAGGTCCTTTTTGTTGACGACATACACCTTGTCGTGAAGATAAAGAAGAACAGGAAGAACTCGCTCCATCCGCACAAAAAATTACAATTCCTCTCTGAGCTTCATCAGGATGGCTCTGGCCTGTATTTCCTGTCCTTCCTTTTTCCAGTGAAATCCATCTCCCCGGGTATATTCACAATGGGGAAGCATGATGGAGTATAAGTCTATGATGTGGACGCCCTTTGACTGCATCACCTGCCCTGCTTTCCTGTTTCTTCTCACGATAATGGGATTAATGTCGGGATCAAGCGCCACGGTGTCCTTCAACAGGACCGGGGTGGTCATGCTCCATACGAGCGTGGCATCCGGATTATTTCTTTTCAGGATGTCGACATATTCACTCATTAACTCCACATATTTATCCTCATCCACCCGGCCTTTGGGCCAGCCATGAAGACCTATGTTGAAATGAATCAAGTCATAATTCCTGCTGAAAGACACTTTGTCCAGCAGGGGGAAAAGGTCGGGATGGGCTTCGTGCAGACCGGTTTTCCAGAAATCCACAACAGCCATTTCTTTCAAGCCCGATTTCACGAGTTCTCCATATCCGCTCAGCATGGAATCTCCGATTAAAAGTACTTTCTTCTTATTGCCTGCCTCGGCCTTGTCTTTGTAAAATCCCCAGCCTGCACCGTCGGGATGCAGCATCGCTGTGAGCAGACTGTCGTTTGCAGGATTCGGGTTTTGCGAATAGGAGGCAACGGCAAAAACGGATAGTATGAACAATAGAAATCTGGTTTTCATTTTATCGGACGGTGGTAAACGGTTCAATGCTGTCTTTCAAGATGCAGCACGCACCCGGAGTTGCTTAATATGTTGCATCTGAATTTGTCGGGAAGGCGGTCATATTCCTTTACGGATATCTTGTCCTTTGCTTTTGCTGAGGATTGATAATAGAGCTTTGCCCGGTAATGGCCGGTATGGACAAGCGAGGAAAGGTCCAGGTCCAGTTGCTTGCTGTCGCCGGCATTTAATGCCGCCACATACCAGTCATGCCCTGCACGGCGGGCCACTACGGCATAGTCGCCCATCTCTCCTTCAAGAAATCTTGTTTCGTCCCATACCGTAGGAATGGAACAATAGAAGCCGGTAATGTCGTCCGTCTTTATGATGGACTCGGCCGAACCGGCACCGCCGACTTTTACCGGTGAGCCGTATGGACGGTCGTACCAGTAGATGAATTGCCATGGACTGTAGATGGCCACCTTCTTGGCTAACTGGGCTGCGCGCCCACCCATTTTCCCGGATGTTACGCGCTCAGCAAACATGCAGTTGGTATAGTCGCCGGCACCGCATATCATACGGCTGAAGAAGGTATATACGGACTGCTGGAGAGAGGGGCTTTCTTCATCACCGCGAATGCCTTCCTGCGTCAGCAGGTTGGGATAGGTCCTTGAATATCCCGTGGGACGGTATTCGTCGTGGATATCTACCATCAATTCATATTTGGCGGCCATTCTCACGGCATGATGCAGCCATGCGGTCGAATACTGGTCGCCGACATCGACAAAACCATACTTCAGGCCCTTGACTCCCCATTTCTTGTACAGGGGCAGGATTTCATCGAGCTGGTTTTTCAGTGCTTTCATGTTTACGTAAAGAATGATGCCCACTCCTTTTGAATTGGCATAATCTATCACCTTCTGCAAGTCCAGTTCGCCTTTGGACCTGGCGGGGTCGACGGTTACGGTGGTGGCGTCGGACTTCACGTCATTCTCAGGACCATACCAGCCGGCATCATATTCCACATATTCTATTCCGTTGGCTGCGGCAAAGTCAACGCAGGCCAGGCCGCCCTGAGTGGTCAGCGTGACTTCGCGTATGACATTTCCCGGTTTAATCCAGTCGGTATGCTCAAGCTGGTTGGGCTCGTTCAGGTTGAGTATGAAATAATTATGCTGCACCAGTTCGCCCGGATGATTCCCAACCATGACATAACGCCAGGGAGACACATACCCGGCCAGGTCAAGATTAACCTTTCCGGAGAGGTCGGACTGAAGCCCTGTGCCCTTTTCATTTTTCTTCAGTTTCATTCTGGAATAATCCACCAGGGCCGCTTCGCCTATGGCGACATATTGGTCTGAAGCGATTTTCACGACCTGAGGTCTGTCCACACTGCCCTTCAGCCGGCTAAGGCTTGTTTCGTAGAAAGCAGACTGGGCACGGTCCGTGGCCCATGTCGTACAGTCTGCGCCGAAAACAAATTCGGTGTTCTCCTTCAAAAGGGTACGGTTCCAGAAGTCAAGTTCATCAAAACCGTATCTGAAGGCAAGGCCCTCGTCATAAAGGCGTATGTCGACCGTCATGTTCTTGCCGTTTCCTGCGGATGACAGTTGCAGGGCGAGGCTGTTGTAGCAATCCCTTATCTGGCTGTGTTCGCCATACAGCGGCTGCCAGCTGCTTCTTACCTCGTCGGGTATCTGCCTTTTCAGCAGCCATCCGCCCTGGACAACGTTCTTGTCCAGTTCCAACTGGAGGGTTCTGACCTCAACCAGTTTTTGCCTGTTTGAGTACAGGGTGATTGACAGGTTCTCCTTTCCGACATTGATTTCAGCATTCAGCTTTTTAGTCGGACTTTCTAATGTTTGTCGAGACTGTGAGAAGGAATACACAGCCTGTAACAGGACAAACAATAATAAGTAACTTCTATTCATCATCATATGCAAACGATTGAACTACATGAGTCAAAGGCACAGGACTTACAGACAGGACCGCTTGCCCATTCCTTTTCCATATATTTGTATGGGGCACCGTTGCTCCGGCAAGTGCTTGCCGGAGCAACAGTGGGCTTATTCAAATACATACCAGTTGCAGGAATAGGCCGGAATTTCTATTTCCATAGAGAGGTAATAATTCCGGTCCAGCCGTTTCACTTCCGTGCTGCCATCCGATTTCCGGATGGTTACCTTGTCGTTTAAGCCGGTATAATATAAAGGTACGCGTATGCTTTTTTTGATGGGGTCGGGCAGGGGGTTATATACCATCATCAGGCCTTTTTCCTTTAATTCAGGGTTGACATGTATAAAGCCGTCCCAGTCGTTTCCGTCGGCCCGCCGCAAATGAATGATGTCCGAATTCAGGATGGCGCGGTGTTTCTTGTAGAAATCGACCCACTTTTTCACGACAGCTTTCGTCTCAGGGGCATCATACAGTTGCGGACCACGGTAGCAGGCAATTACTCCCGCTCCAAAGTTGTTGGCCAGCCGCATTTCGTAGTGGGGCAAATGCTCCTTTAACGGCTCAATTGTCGCTTCTTTTCCTCCTCCGTGATATTCGACCAATGGAACCATCATCCAGCCCATGGAAGGTGTTTTCATCCAGGTTCCGTCATAGATGTTCTGCCTTTCTATGATTTCTTGCTGTTTGCGGGGCAATGACCAATTGGTTTCCCGGTATCCCATTCCGGTCTTGTTTTGTCCATTCATGAAATACCAGTCGGGAATGTTCAGGAATATGCCTTTCGATTTGCAGTCCTGATAGAATTCCTTTATCGTTTGATACTGCTTCCATTGCGAATCATTTAATCCCTTGTGGCCGGGGTGGGTGGTTGAGGCACATTCGTCGCCGGGATAGCTGCCGTCGTGTTCCAGAATGTCCTGCCCGGTTTCCTTGAAATAGGTTCTTAATTTCTGCATATATTCCTGTCCCCAGCGGCTTTCGATGCAGGGAGAGGCACCGAACTGAGGAGTTTTTCCGGCAGGCATGACAACGTCATTCTCTTTATCGATGCTCCGGCTGGCCAGCAGGGAATAACCTCCCAGGGCGATGCCTTTGCTGTGTGCGTAGTCGGCCAGTTCCTTCATTCTTTTTAGATTCTCAGGACTGTTGTCCTCCAGGTTGACGCCACTCCAAAACGTCATAATCACCATTTCAAATCCCACTTCCGCACATTGGTCGATGGCTTTTCTGACCGATTCGTTGTCGGCATTGCGGACATGCATGAAAATGGGGTTTTCTGCAACCCAGGGGGCTGCAACTCTGTACATTTTCCTAATCTGCAACGTTTTGCGTTCTTTCTCCCAGGTGTCGTGAAACAGTTCCCAGATGCGGTGGCTTGAAAAGGCCTCTCCTGCCTTGATTTCGAAGGCCGGACCATATTCCGGATAACTTTCCAACAAGCAGGGGATATTCATCAGCCAGTCCACCTGTGTCGTGTATTTGGGGTCCTTTTTCCAGTGTACATGGTGCTGAATTCCCAGGTTGGCGAATTCATCATTCCTGTCCTGCTCATTGGCGTGTACAAAATCTGATTCCACCGTGATATTCGGCGTGGCAAAGCTGCGGTTGAAGACGGCTGTGTTCTCAGGCTCCATCACAGCCAGGATTTCGCTCTTGTATGTATCTATGCAGACCGTCCTGTCCGAATTGTTTTGAACGGACAGCCATTTGCTGATCAGAGGAATCCCGTCGTATATTTCATAATGAACATGAACCTCGATGTCTTTCAGGTATGCAAACTGCATGGAGCTGCCGGCCGCCGGAATGCCGCCGAAAGCGTTGAGGAAGTCGATGCGGCAGCGGCCCGGTTCTCCCTTTTCGGCATATTCGGTATTGTTGCCGTTCAAGTCCATTTTCCCGACGCGTACACATTGGGAAACAGCCCCTTCTGAGAGTTTTATTTCCTTTAGTTCGGTCCATTGGGCACCGTCGTATGAGAAACTGCAGACAACAGATGGACCGGCACGTTGCATTTTCAAGTAAACAGGTTCTCCGGGGCGGTATCCTGAAAATTCCATTTCATATTCTATTCCCGCGCCGGTTACTCCGAATTTAGCCTCTGCCGTGCGCAGATAGGTTTTTACCGTCTTGTTGTTGAAGACCCAGGCCATTCCCGGCCCCCAGCTTGCGGCCTTGTCTGTTCCCGGATGGATTTTGGTTATGAGCACTTCCGTATTGGCCGGAAGCTTCCTTTCCGCATAAGCGCAGGTATTCGCAGGAATCAGTATCTCGCCCGACTTGCCTTCGTTTTCAAATGAATTGGACTTGTTGCTGGTTGATGTCACTACGTTCCAGCCGGCCGGTATGGAGGTGATGAAATCCGACTTAAAGATGGATTCCCGGTTTTCGTCAGAGGCAAAGCGGGATTCTAAACGGTGTAATAATTGCCTGTTGGCCTTATATTTCAGGATTAATTCCTTACCTTTTGCCGGCCATGCCGGGTTGCTGGCCATCCATTCCTTGCGAGGTTTCCACGCAAACCTGGGCTGAATGTCTGACACTTCATATCCGTCATACTGGAAAGCCATTGAGTCCGGAGTCATCGCGTCCAGCCATTCCGGTAATAAATAGTTATGTACAGGCTGTCCTGTCAGTCCTCCGACGGGAATCTTAATATGGTTAATTTCGATTTCTGCTTCGGGACGCACCGAGCGCAACATCCCTTCGCCGGTCATCAGATTGTTTAAGCGGACCGTTGTGCCGTCCTGGAAAATGCGTTCAATCAGTCCGTTGCTGATAACCAGATTGCCATTGGTCTCTTTTATAGAGGCATGGTATTCTTTGCTATTCAACATCCAGTCCTTCTGACTTTGACTGAATGTATTTGATTTTGCAGTTCCACAGACTTGCAAAATCAGGCATGCGAGAAAAATGAATCTTGTATTCACTGTAAACAAAAATTATTAGTCTAAAATATTTGTATTATTTTCCCCAGTTTTCATTGGGATGATTGCCCATTTCGAATACCAGTTCTCCTCCCTTTATTACATCAGACCATTTTAATTTGGCCTTATGCAGCGGTTTGCCGTTGAGGCTTGCCGACTGGATGTAAATATTTTCCTTCGAGTTGTTTTTAGCGGTGATTGTAAATGTCTTTCCCTCACCGTACAGGGAATCCAGATGAACAACTGCTTTGGGGAACAGCGGAGAAGTCAGGTCAAACTCAGGATGGTCTGTAACGCCTCCATTCATTTCAAATAATCCCAGCGCGCTCATGACAAACCATGCTCCCATCTGCCCTTCATCTTCGTCACCTTGCCATCCGTCGTAAGGATGGTTGCCATAATAAATATCCAATATCGAACGGGTATATTTCTGAGTCAACCATGGCTTGCCCGAATAATTAAAGAGATAGGCAGCTTGCATATTTCCTTCATTCCCTTGATTAATGTAATATTCATAGGCTACATCTTGATGCCTGTCAAAAGCATGGGCTGCAAAGCGGTGTCTTACGGATTTTTCAAATCCCTCTTCCAGGCGTTCGTTGAATAAATCTTTTCCCATCAGTCTGATAAGTCCCGGCACATCATGAGGAACATACCAGGTATATTGCCATCCGTTGCCTTCAATCCACTTATATCCACTTAAAATGTCATAGTTGGAAATCCAGTTTCCCGTTGAATCTTTCGGCGTTTGCCACTTGGTTTCTACGTTAAACTGATTTTTCCAGTTGTTGGAACGCTCAAGAAAATAACGATAATCCTTTTTCCTGCCCAGTGCTTTTGCTAATTGGGCCGTACAAAAATCGGTGTATGCATAATCCAGAGTTTGACACGCGGCCCCCTTCTCAACAGGAACGTAGCCCAAACGCTTATAAACGTCGAGATTGCGTTGGCCGGCCCAGCCTGAATTTTCAACCACAGTACCTTGCTCTGTAGCATTGTGTTTCACCGCATTCCACAGTTGGTTTACATCATAATTGCGTATTCCTTTTTGATAGGCCCCGACCATCAGTGCGATTTCATGTGTCACCTCCATAATACCAGTGTGCTCCAGTCCCGTTGGGCCGTTATTAGTCCATCCTGTCTTATCAAACAGTTCCAACTGTGTTAGCACCCAGTTATTCAGGATATCAGGTGAGATGAGTGCAAGCAAGGGATTATAGTTCCAAAACGTGTTCCAGAAAGCGTCCCCTCCATACATCGGGTGATTTACTTTCTGAATCCGCTCTGAAGGATCTCTATATCTTCCGTCGACGTCGCTCCAAGTCTGTTTTGCATACGCACGGAACAAGTTGGTGTAAAATTTCTCCTTATCCGTTTCGTCACCTTCCACTTGTATCTTGGAAAGTAAGGCATTCCATTTGTTATTTGCTTCCTTACGAACCGCGTCGAAGTCCCAGTTGTACGGTTTCAGTTCTTCTTCAAAGTTGTTCAGGCATCCCTGCTGGTCTACTAAAGAAAGAGATACCTGGACTAAAATGGATTCCCCTTTTCTGACATCAAATTCAACAAATCCTCCGCAATCCCCTTCGGATTTCCACTCTTTTACCTCTTTCGCCACCGAATTCTTATGCCATCCATTAAATCTTTTAAAAGGCTTGTTAAAGCGGATATTATAATGGAGGACATAATTGCCTGCCGAGCGCGTATCAGCATAACCTTCTATTTCGTTGTCGGAAACTGTCTTGAAATATCCTTCATGAATATTCATCCCGTATTCCGTCGGATAATTCAAGTCCAGCAATATCCTTGCATCCTTATAATCGTTGGCAAAGGTATATTTATGGAATCCGCAATGATTTGTTGCCGTAACTTCCGCCAGGCAGTCGGCATCATACAAAAAAACAGAATAATAACCGGGTTCACCTTTTTCCGTGTCCTTCAATATACGCGAATGATAGCCCGCGTTGGCTCCCCTATATGGCGAAGATGTTGCTCCCTCCCAGGTGACCAAATCCTGAACCGCGGGCATAATCATTAATCCTCCCATCATCCAGGCATGTATGTGAGTGAAGCCTTTGACATTATTGACGGAATACTCGTATCCTCCCATCCAATGGGCATCTTGATTGTCGGGGCCAAGCTGAACCATTCCATAAGGTACACTCGCGTAGGGGCCTAACATGGAACGCGAATTTGACGTTCCTACAAACATATTTACATAATCGACCGCCCTCTTTTCCGTTTTCTGAGCATAAACAATGCCGTCCGGAAAAAGGAGGCTTAATGCAAACAAGAATAATGAAAGAATGTTTCTCATGCGTACATAATAAGGTTGAAACAATTTACTGTTATATGAGTCCATATTTTACGATCTAATCCACGGGGGCGAAAAGAACTGTAAGCAGACTGTATGCTATTTTGTTTTTTAACACGTGAGTTCGGTATAATTATTTATCCCGGGGCAGAGGTCATTGTATCTATTGCCGCATCAGGTCTTCACAGTCGTACTGACAGAAAATTCTAAAGTACTGATAGAAAATTCTGTCAGTACTTTAGTTTTTACGAAAGTACTGACTGTTTTTGCGGTGTGGTGTAGTCATACCGAACTCACGTTTTTTTACTGTTTTATATTACCTGCAATTTAATATTTTATTCCACTATAATGTGCAATCATGTTAAAGAAAATCCAGTCTGCGAAAACTGTATTCTCGTCAACCCAATAGGAGGTGTTCAGCAAGATATGTCCCTTACCGTATTTTATTTCCCCATACGTTACCAACACATTGTTCTTATCCGTGAAATGAGGATTTCTCTTGAACTGATGGGCGACATAAAGCCCATGGATGCGTAACGGGTATTTGCTGGAAAAAGGATAAAACCCCTTGGGATCGCCCTGTGCTTCCCAGGAGCGGGTGCTGATGCTTTTTCCGGAAGGAACGGACTGATTTCCGACAAAGGTTTCTATGTAAGAACTTCCGTTGCCGTTCCAATGTCCGGTTTGCAAGCCGCCCCAAGCCTCAATCCGTTTATCCAGCAGTCCCAGTTGAAAAACCAGTTCCCCCATCAGGCTGTCGGTTTGCAGGATTAGGTTTGTTCCGGCCCGGACCTTTGTTAACAGCTGCTGCAGTTCATCCCCGGATATGTTTTTCCCGGCCAGAATCACAGCAGGATTTGAACTGAGAGGAATCCTGGCGTCGTTCATGGCCTTTTCAGCCTCGGGCCAGCCGATGACGCTGATGGAAGCCTTCTGCAGCCTTTCCCGCTGGCAGGACCTGTTCCGGAATAGTATTTGTTCTTTTCCTTCTGCCACGACTTGCCGGTTGCTGAGTATTTCCCCTTCGACCGTAACCTGGCCGGCATTCCAGTTTTTCTGAAGTATGAAGGAATAATCCGGAAGAATGACCTGCGCGTAAGTATCTCCTCCGGCCACCTGCATGGGCCATTGTTCCGACACCCATTGTTCCTTTCCCAGTCCATCGCGGATACGGAGTTGAAACAGATAGGCGCCTTTGGGCAGTTTGCCTTCGTTGATTAAGCAGATTTTCAATCGGACAGTATCTCCTGACTGAAAGTATTTTCCATTCTGGCGCATGATGGCCACTTGCAGGGGTCTGTTCCAATAGGACATTTCTATCCCCGAAGCATTCATGTTTCTGTTCTGGTCCAGAATGGCGGACGCCCACTCGTCGGGCATGTCCGGTCCGGGCGACCAGCCGTTGATGGCATATCCGTCCGAGTGGTCGTTCGTCATAATGACCTGCCCCAGTCTGCCGTTCGTGTAGTATTGCCCTTTGCCCGCCAGTTGGGTAATGTCAAATACAGTCTTTATCTCCTGATTGTCCGTTCCAAAGCAGCCTCTCTCAAACAGGTCGTTCAATTTTTCACTTTGGGAAACGTACATGGAGTAATCATATCCTTTGTTTACCTTTCCCTGTTCTGCCAGCAGGGGATAGTTGAATGTGCCGGCATAGCACCTCACTTCCCCCCAATAGACGATGGTTGAGTCGGCCTCCGAATAATGGTTATGTTCGTCAACCGGCTTTAAGTCGCTTTCCATCAACTGCTTGCCTGATAATGCCGTGTGGTTGTCCGTGTAATTGAGCTGTATTTCTTCCCCATACGGAGGAATATGGTGTATTCCTTTCTTATTTATTTTTCCACAGTTTCCTCCTGAAGAATTTAGGATTAACCGGGTGTCATCCAGTGCATGGATGATTCTCATTCCCATTTCCCGGCCCAAAGTCCATTCCAGGTCTTCGTTGGCCAACGAATAAATCAGTAAAGACGGGTGATTTCTGTCCCTTACGACCATTCTGCGAATCCGTTCCTGCATTTGTCCCAGCATGAAACGGTTCTTTTCGATATTGCAGCCCTGCCCTCCGCTGTGGAATGCACCGGGCTCTTCGTAGAGATATACCCCCAAGGAGTCGGCATTTTCAAACAGCGGAGTATCTCCCAGGCGTCTGTGAAAATTCAAGGCATTGTGTCCGACCCGTTTTACGGCTTCAATGGAACGCCTGGCAGCATCCGCTTCCGGATACAGTCCGTTGGAAGCATAAATGCCCCAGTCAACGGCGCTTCGGAACCGTATTCTTTGTCCGTTCAGATAAAAATTGTGTTTTCCGTTTTCAGATTTGATTTCAAAGACTCTGAAACCAAATGTCTGCTCAAAACTGTCTTTCCCGTGTTTGTTGTCCAGTTCTACCACGCATTCGTACAACTCCGGGGATGCTGCATCCCATGGTTTGGCTTCGGGTACTTGAAGGGTTCTGTGCAGACGATTTACTCCTTTCTGCAATACGCAGGGAAATGTTTTTCGATAATATGTCTTTCCGGTTCTTTTTTCCCGGATGGTCAAACTGTATTTTGCAGAAAGGTCTTTGTCCTGAGGACTTTCTATGGTTGTTTGTACTTCTATGTGATTTTGTCCGGCCGGCTGGAGATTCCTTATGAACACGTCAGTGATGCGAACCGGTTCTGTGCCTGTGAGTTTCACTTCTCCGCCGATGCCTGAAAAGTCTTTAGTCGGCAATACGTTCTGTTTTCCCCACTTGACTTCGGCATAATCCTCCCAACCTCTGTTTCCGCCAGGCGATGTTATCCGGAATGCCAGCCTGTTGTTTTCTCCGTACTTTAATGCCTCTGTGATGTCACATTGATAGGGCAACAAACCGATAGCATCATATCCCATCAGCCGGCTGTTTACAAAGACCTCTATCCGGTGATTATACTGGCCCACGCTTAAGAAAACCTTTTTGCCTTTCCAGTTGTCGGGCAGATAAAAGTCTCTCCAAAACCAGCTGACACCATGATAAGTCCATTGATGACTCGTTCCGAACTGTTCTTCAACCGTTGTCGGAACTTTACATTTTTTGCCTTTTTTGCCTAATTCCTTCCAGCCGCAGGTCGGCGCATTGACTTTCAGGGTGGTCAGATTCACTTCATCGGGAAGATACAAGGTGTCCGATTCCCATTCCGCAGACCTGTCTAACCAGACATTCCAAACGGGCTCCTTTCCACTCAGAACCATTTCTTTTCTTTGGGGAAAGAGCTCTTGGGAAAAGACGACCAGGCAAGCTAACAGCAAATAAGGTTTCATCAAAATACGTTTCATCTGAGCGACTGGTTAATCATGAAATCAATAATAAACCCACGTATGATTGCATTGGGGAGCAGACGCCGGATAGCGGACGGTCTGAGTGCTGAATTTAGCTTCAATATAGTATTCCAGCGTCCGGTTTTCCCGATTAGGGGCCTGCACCTCAAAATAGCCGTCGGATTTTCTTTCCATCATCATTTTCTTGAATTTCTTTTTCCCCAGTTCTCTGTAATAAAGAACAGGCTCTCTTTCCATTTTTTCGGCGCTGGAAACATGAAGTTTCAAGGTATAGACTTCCCCTTTTTCTAACGTATTCCGCTCGTTCAGGACAAACAGTCTCGGAGTTCCTGCATAGGTTTTTGACAGATTGACGGACGAAGGCAGTTTCTGGCCCGATATGGACTCCAGGCTGCTGTCGTACTTGTTCAGGAAAGCATACGTTTTGCGTGTCTGTGATTCCAAATTGATAACCGTCCCTAATTCACCAGTCGTATTCACCGTCAGGATTAAATACCCCATCATTTCTTCCCACGTTCTGGCCAGTTGAATCCGTATCGGCAATATCCGGTCTGCGATGAAAGCCTTTTGCTCTGAAGGAGGACAGGCTGACAAGTCTTTCATCCTCTTATCGAGTTCTCCCCGAATGCATCCCAATTGCCCCACGGCGCGCAGATATTTGAACGTATTTAACCAGTAGTCAAACCGTTCCAAATTTCCATGGCCTGAGATGTTGTCGCGTAAATTCTCCAGCGAATCGACAAAAGCGTATCTTACGGACTCTTCTTGCCAACTCTTTTCATTCGGATTAATGACACCGGGTCCTGTTATCCACGCCGCAGGACGGGGCATCCTGAAATTCCGGAATCCTTCATTTCCGTCAGTTCCGTCCACGGATTCAAATATCCGTGCGATGTCCTTCGCCACGTCTTTGCCAAACATGGCTTGGGCATAATCCAGGTAAAAAGACTTGCAGGACAAATCGCGGTTCATTTCCGGCGCATTGCTTTCAAATTCATTCAGGTCCGCTTCAAAGTCCTTATAGAGGCCTCCTCCCACGTCAATGCATCGTTTATAAGGCTTTCCCTTAATCTGGTTTACATCATCCGTCATCCCTTCGATGATGAAGGCAGACAGAAATGTTTCACCTTTCACCGGCAGAATATCAATATCCAAAGTGAAGTCATCGACCCGAAAATCGGGGGACACCACCCGGCAAACCGTGTCACTGCCAGCCAACTGATAAACGTCTATGCCCTGAAGCAGCTTTTTCCCTTCCAAGGCGATGTCAAACACACGTTTGTCTGGTTCATTGTATTTCGTTTCACTAAACAGGAACGAAACCCGGTATTTTCCGTTCGGAAGATTGATTTTGTACCCTTTTATGTCATATCTCTGGGTGTTGTAAAGATATTGGTCTTCTGTGCCTTTGATATGTTTGTAATAGTTCCGTCCGACCCCTCCTTTCCTTATGTCGCTTTTGGCCAGTTGAACCTTGAATTCCTTTCCCCAGAAGGGATTCCATTCTTTCTGTTCCCAACAGCCTTGTGCGTAGGCCATCAGGTTGGGGGCGATGGAAGAGGTTCTCCAAAAATTGGCATTGACACCTTTGCAGCCGGCTCCGTAGGCTTCGGCCAGGTCACTGCGTAGGCGTCCTACCCAGAACTGGGGAGTTGTCAGAGCCGGGTCGTCCTCCATCCATAATATGGGGAAGGAAAAGCGACTGTCGGGCAATTGATGATAACCTAAGTCCAGACGTTCCTGTCCGCACAGTCTGCTGAGCGATGCAACGAAATCGTTTTCAGGCAGCACAGAGTCAAACAGGCATTTATTGTCAGGCGGGCCAAGTACCCAGCCACTTACTCCAAAGCCGCATGAAGGCAATACTTCGGCTAACGCCTGCCGCGCTATATTGACATCGGCTATGGTAGCTTCTACAGAAGCCTTGCTCGGTGTTCCCCACGTCCAGCCTTCTGGAGACCACAGCCAAAAATAATCCAGCGGATGAGCCTTTTTAATTCGGGTGAACACGCCTTTATATAATTCGTAAACAGCCTCTTTGCTGTCTGGATTGATTCCTTTCTGCTTTAACCGTTCCCGTACGCGGCCCGGTATGGAGATAGGACTTTCCAAACCGACACAGAACTGAATACCCAGATTCTGCCCCATTGAAAAAACTTCATTAAACAAATTTCCGGTCCGATTGAACACGGTGTTCATTTGCACACTGTCTTTCGGCCAGGGCACACCATTCAGCACAGGACTCATAAAGGCGGAATCCGCGAATAAGGAGGCTGCTCCACTGCTGTAATCTCTTGTGTCCATGGCAGAATATCCCCAGGAAGTGCTTCTTGCGGTGTTTGCCAATGACGTAGGGTAAGAATATGACACATTGCCATTGGGCAGTACGTCTTCGGCCAGTCCTATCCATACATTCGGTTCCACATGGGGATATGTATGCAAGGAAAAGAAGTTCAGCTTCATTTTAGTCATTTGCGTTATGCATGATTTATACATGTCAGCATCCCACAAATCTGGTCCTTCCGGGAAATCATGAAATGGAAGTAATCCTCTTTTCTCAAATAATGGCTTTCCTTTTATCTCGGGGCAGTCATATAGCGACCCGTTGAATTTCTCATCCGGCAATATGTCGCCGTGTAAGGCAAAGCGTACCCCTAAATGTTCTGCATAAGCGTACACACCGTATAGAACAGCGACGGCCGAGCCTCCCCGAATATATAGGTTTTCCTGCTGTCTGTGGATAGAATATTCTTCTTTCCCTAATGAGATGGAATCGACTTGCAGGCAGATGATGGATTTTTCCTGTTTGTCCGCCTTCCTCTCTTCAACGGGCAATAGCAGACGGCACCGTTGCCAGATGTATTTCTGCAATTCTTTGCCCGAATAAGTCATTATCCGTGACGGGTGTTCCGGCAATTGTATCTTTTGAGGTTCTCCGGCCTGCAACGGCAAGAGGGAAAGCAGAAGAAAAAGACAGATATAAATGAGTTTCATGTTTTTTTGCCCTCAATGGAATGAATCATACAACTAAAAACAATATCGGGATGCGGAACAGATTGCCGACAAAGCAGGGAAAGCATCCGCATCCGTCAACACCGGTGCCGGCAGATGGGAGCCTTCGTGCTTTTCAGGTCACACCGTCAATCCAGCGCGCCCTTTACCTTGAAGACTGCGGCATAAGGAGTTGGCAAGTCTTGCGGAACATTCAGGAGCAAGTAATCTTTTGTCTGTGTAAAACTGATTTTCCGCCTGCTGCCGAGCATTTGGATTTTCTTTATGTTTCCGGGTTGTTGTGGAGAATCCAGGCCTAAGGCCGGTAACTTGATTTGTCCTTGTTGAGGGTTGAGCACGAAAATGTACAGAACGTCTTCCTTTACCGTAAAGCGGACTTCATCACTGCCGTATGGCGTGCTGGAAACCGTCCGGGCGTTGAAATTTTCTTTTGATGCGTTGTTCAGGACGTGGTCCCGGTCCGCATTCAGAATGTTTCTTTCTCTGACACGCTGGCAGGAATTCAAATTATCACCATATATCTTCCAGGGTTTACTTGCATAAATGGCGTCCTGATTGATTTCCATCCACCCTCCGATGCTGTCCAGTATGGTTTTGTGTTCGGCGGGAATGGTGCCGTCGCCCTTCAATTCTACATTCAACAGCATATTCCCGTTTTTGCTGACGATGTCGCAAAGCAGTTCGATAATTGTCCGGGCATTATGCATCGAAGGATTGTCCTTCTTATAAAACCAGTGGGTAAACGTGAAGATGCCGTCCCAGGGATAGGGCAGAATCGACTCGGCCACCCCTGCTTCGATGTCCTTCACCAGCATCGGTTCGTTCCCCACTTTCGCGATACCGACCGCATCTATTTTGCCGTGGCGTTTCAGGCTGTTGTTGAACAGAGTCCGGAAAACTTCTTTCCCGTATTTACCGTAGGGAAAACCATAGCCATCCACCCACAGCAAATCCACATTATATTTTGTCACCAGTTCCTGCTGCCTGAGCATATAGGTATGCTTGACGCTGTCCTCATAGGCCGGAGTGCGTTGCTCGGGAGGCAGGCCGTATAGCTGGGACGGGTCATAACCTTCCCACCATTTGCCCTTTCCGTCCTTTTTCGTCATTCTGCCTTCATAGGGAACGTCCTTGTAAGGACCGGACTTGTCCGCACCGAAAGCAGGTAACCACCATCCCAGGAAACGGTCGTCATGCGAACTGACGCCAAAGGGCAGGTGATACTTCCGGACAGATTTTTCAAACAAACCGACAATGTCCTTATGAGGTCCCATGTTCACCGAATTCCACGGGTGATGGGACGAGGCGAAGTTGTCAAAATGGTCATGGTGGTTGGCATGGACTACGATGTATCTGGCTCCCAGCGATTTGAAGTATTTTACCAGTTTGTCCGTATTCAGTTTTTCCGCTTTCCACTGGTGTATTACTTCTGTATATCCTTTTTCCGACTGAGGACCATATGTTTTCCGATGGTAGGCATATGCGTTTTTGCCGAACTGTTGGGAGCCTACGTCTTCCATAAACATATGTCTGGCATACCAGCCTCCGCCTAATTCCGGCTGCGACTGAGGGCCTATCGTGACCCAAATGCCGAAGCGGGCGTCTGTATACCACTGGGGAAACTGATATTGTTGTTCCAACTGTTCCCAAGATAAATCCTGTTGAGCCGTTAGCCGTCCTCCGAACAGGAAGCAAAGCAGTCCTAAAAGCAATCTATAGTTCATGTTTTTTCATAGAAAATATTAGAATTGCCCAAAATTTGAATTTTAAGCCAATTCACACTTGTTGTTTTTATTATCTTTTGCACGCAAATGATAATAGGTCGTATACAACAAACTTGTATACAATCAGCATCGGCAAATCTTGCAATTAAAAAAATTTTTTTCACGAACGGATATCACTTGCAATATTCGGGAAAATTATCAAGATATGCAAGCAAGTTATCGGAAAATCTTGGCTATGCTGAATGGAATCATCATATTTTAACGTGATTCGGTATAATTATTTATCCCCGGCAGAGGGGCATTGTATGCTGTTGCCGCATCACAGTTTCACAATCCTACTGACAGAAAAATCTAAAGTACTGATAGAAATTTCTGTCAGTACTTTAGTTTTTACGAAAGTACTGA
>ERZ791743.932-NODE-932-length-20992-cov-17.365621_pt1 | contig 20992 bp, 15 predicted proteins | sample MGYA00509952_ERZ791743 | MGnify/ENA primary metagenome ERZ791743 (study PRJEB30046, sample SAMN00792040) | human gut metagenome | study: EMG produced TPA metagenomics assembly of the A metagenome-wide association study of gut microbiota in type 2...
AAGACTATTACATTGTGGAAATCGTCGACCTCGAAACGCTGGAACCGCTTCCCGAGGGCGAAGTGGGCGAACTGGTGCTTACCACCATCAACCGTGAGGCCATGCCGTTGCTTCGCTACCGCACCCGCGACCTGACGCGCATCCTGCCCGGCGACTGCCCCTGCGGCCGGCATCACAAGCGCCTGGACCGTATGCAGGGACGCAGCGACGACATGATTATCCTCAAGGGTGTCAACATCTTCCCCATCCAGATTGAGAAAATCCTCATGCAGTTCAAGGAGTTGGGCACCGACTATCTCATTACGCTCGAAACGCTCGACTCGAACGACGAAATGACCATTGATGTGGAAATCAGCCAGCTCTTTACCGACGACTACGGCCGCCTGCAGCAGCTCACCCGCGAGGTGACGCGCCAGCTCAAGGACGAAATCCTGGTGACGCCGCGTGTACGTCTGGTGCCGCGCGGCGCGTTGCCCAAGAGCGAGGGCAAGGCCGTGCGTGTGAAGGACTTGCGGAAAACTTTCTGAACCGACCTGTAACCGATAGTAATTATGACCATACAGCAACTTTCCATTTTCATAGAGAACAAGGCCGGCACGCTACTTACGGTGTTGCAGACGCTCAAGAGTGCCGGCATCCAGCTGATTGCCTCGACCATCGCCGACACGGTGGACTATGGCATTTACCGTATCATCTGTTCCGAGCCGATGCGGGCCTACGGCGAACTGAAGGCGGCCGGCGTTTCGGTGGCCATTTCGGACGTGTTTGCCCTCACGCTCGACAATCAGGTGGGGCGTGCCGCCGACGCGGTGGCCATTCTCAGCGAAGCCGGCATCGGGATTACCTATATGTATTCGTTCCTGCTGGGCGAAAAGGGTATTCTGGTGTTCCGCACCGACCAGCCGGAACTGACGCGCGAAACGATTATTCTCAATAATCTTTCGTTTGTGGAGGAAAAGGACCTCTTCACACTGGTGAAATAAAGAGACGCACCGTGCGTTTGCCATGTTGCCTTTCCCGACGGACTGCTCTCCGTGGGGAAAGGTTTTTTTGTGTTTCGGCGCACCTGCTTTTTTATGAAAGTTTAACGGACGGACCGGCGGTGCCGTTGTCCCGTTTCGCCTGCGGGCCGGAGTGTCGGAACAGAACGGGGGAAAGAAAAAACGAAAGCAGGCCGCGGAAAATCACTTCCTGCTTTCGTTTTCGGCTTTTTCGGGCCGAAAAAAGGGAAACCCGACCTTGCCGTCTGGCTTCCCTTTGCTTCTATTACAAAGATAATATGTTTTCTTCCGGAATCCAAATCCGGATTAAGAGTTGTTAACAAATTGCATCCTCTTCAGCCGGCCTTTTCCTGTGGTGGCGGAGTGCTGCGCCACGGACGGGATGCCTGTAGAGGCCGGGGCGGGAACGGGCCTATTCCGCCTCACCCTGTTCGTTGTAGTGCTGGAAGAGAAAATCGTTGTAGGGATATTTCTGCACGTGCAGCTCCTTGATGCGTGTGTAGAGCAGTTCCTTGAGCGTGTCGATGTTCTGCTTCTGGCGGGCGGAGATGAAGATGCAGTCGTTTTCCGTCTTGGCCATCCACGTATTCATGAGCTGTTCGAGCGAAACGTTCTCGCGTGTGGCCGGTGTCAGGTCGTCGGCGTCCTTCTCCACCCAGCTGTAGGCATCCATCTTGTTGAATACGGTGATTTGCGGCTTGTCGCTGCAGCCCAGGTCGAGCAGGGTCTTGTTGACCACCTCAATCTGTTCGGCAAAGTCGGGGTGCGACACGTCCACTACGTGTACCAGCAGGTCGGCTTCGCGCACCTCGTCGAGTGTGCTCTTGAACGATTCCACCAGGTCGGTGGGCAGCTTGCGGATGAAGCCCACCGTGTCGGCCAGCAGGAAGGGCAGGTTGGAGATGATGACTTTGCGCACCGTGGTGTCGAGCGTGGCGAAGAGTTTGTTTTCGGCGAACACCTCCGTCTTGGCCAGCAGGTTGATGAGCGTGGATTTGCCCACATTGGTATAGCCCACGAGGGCCACGCGGATGAGCCGGCCGCGGTTTTTGCGCTGTGTTGTCTTTTGCCGGTCGATTTCGGCCAGCCGCTCCTTGAGCAGCGACATGCGGTTGAGGATGATGCGGCGGTCCATTTCAAGCTGTGTTTCGCCCGGTCCGCGCAGTCCCACCGAGCCCTTGCCGCCTCCGCCGCCCGAGCCGCCGCCTTGTCGCTCCAGGTGCGTCCAGAGCCGTTGCAGGCGGGGCAGCATGTAGCGGTATTGCGCCAGCTCCACCTGTGTCTTGGCATTGGCCGTCTGTGCGCGCATGGCAAAGATGTCGAGAATGAGGCTGGTGCGGTCGAGTATCTTCACGCGCAGTTCCTTTTCGATGTTTCGCAACTGTTTGGCCGACAGTTCGTCGTCGAAGATGACCATGCCCACCTCGCGCTCGGCTTCCTCCTCCGCCTCGATGAAGCGGCGGATTTCTTCCAGTTTGCCTTTGCCCACATAGGTGATGGAGCTGGGGCCGTCGAGCCGCTGCGTAAAACGGCGCACGGTGACGGCACCGGCCGTTTCGGCCAGAAATTCGAGTTCGTCCAGATATTCGGCGGTTTTGCGCTCGTCCTGTCGTGGCGTGATGAGGCCCACGAGTACCGCGGTTTCCGATTTGGCTTCCGACTGTATGAATTCTTTCATGTACGTGTTCGTTGGTTGGAGTGAAAAAGTAGAGGGGCGGTGTCCTGCGTTCCGGCAGCAGCGGGCAATTCCGGGACAGCGCCGCTTTTACAAGGCAAAGATAATCATTTTCCGGAAATTGGGGCACGCCGGCCGTTGCCTCTTTTGGCGGATGCCGTGCCCTTGCGGCCGTCGGGGTGGTCCTCCTTCGGGCGGCGGCTCTCTTTTTTTTCGGACCGGCCGGTCCATTTTTCCTTGGCGGCGGCTCCGATTCCTGCCGGAAAATTCGTACCTTTGGGCATAGTTTATGTACAAACCTTTTTAAGTCAAATCGAATATGGCACAAGCTCCTGAATTTAAGTATGCTCCGATGTTCCAGCATGGAAAGGACGACACGGAGTATTATCTGCTCACCAAGGACTACGTCAGTGTGGGTGAATTTGAAGGCAAACCCATCCTCAAGGTGGAGGCCGAGGGCCTTACCCGGATGATTAACCAGGCTTTCCGCGATGTTTCCTTCCTGCTTCGCCGTGCGCACAACGAGCAGGTGGCAAAAATCCTGAGCGACCCTGAAGCCAGCGACAATGACAAGTATGTGGCGCTGACCTTCCTGCGCAATGCCGAAGTGTCGGCCAAGGGACAGCTGCCCTTGTGTCAGGATACGGGTACGGCCATCGTGCACGGTGAGAAGGGACAGCAGGTATGGACCGGCTACTGCGACGAAGAGGCCATCTCGAAAGGCGTATACAAGACTTATACGGAGGAAAACCTGCGCTATTCGCAGAATGCGCCGCTCACCATGTATGACGAGGTGAACACCAAGTGTAACCTGCCCGCGCAGATTGACATCGAAGCTACCGAAGGCATGGAGTACCGTTTCCTCTGTGTGACCAAGGGCGGCGGTTCGGCCAACAAGACTTACCTGTATCAGGAAACCAAGGCCATCCTGAATCCGGCTACGCTCGTGCCGTTCCTCGTGTCGAAGATGAAAACGCTCGGTACGGCAGCTTGCCCGCCTTATCACATCGCGTTTGTCATTGGCGGTACTTCTGCCGAGAAGAACCTGCTTACGGTGAAGCTGGCTTCCACTCATTATTACGACAACCTGCCTACTACGGGCGACGAAACGGGACGTGCCTTCCGCGATGTGGAACTGGAAAAGCAGCTCCTGGAAGAAGCACACCGCATCGGACTGGGTGCCCAGTTCGGTGGTAAGTATTTCGCCCACGATGTCCGCGTCATCCGCTTGCCGCGCCATGGCGCCAGCTGCCCGGTGGGTCTCGGCGTGTCCTGCTCGGCCGACCGCAACATCAAATGTAAGGTCAACAAGGACGGATTCTGGATTGAGAAGATGGACGACTGCCCCGGCAACCTGATTCCGGAAGAGCTCCGCGCTGCAGGCGAGGGTGAAGTGGTGCGCATCGACCTGAACCAGCCGATGGCCGACATTCTGAAGGAACTGACGAAATATCCGGTCAGCACCCGCCTGTCGCTCAACGGTACGATTATCGTAGGCCGCGACATTGCCCATGCCAAGATTAAGGAACGCCTTGATGCCGGTGAGCCGATGCCCGAATATCTGAAGAATCACCCCATCTATTATGCCGGTCCGGCCAAGACGCCTGCCGGAATGCCTTGCGGCTCGATGGGCCCGACCACGGCCGGCCGTATGGACCCCTATGTGGACCTCTTCCAGAGCCACGGCGGCTCCATGATTATGCTGGCCAAGGGTAACCGCTCGCAGCAGGTGACCGATGCCTGCAAGAAGCACGGCGGTTTCTACCTCGGCTCTATCGGCGGACCTGCCGCTATCCTGGCGCAGAACAACATCAAGAGCATTGAGTGTGTGGAATATCCCGAACTCGGCATGGAAGCCATCTGGAAGATTGAAGTGGAGGACTTCCCCGCCTTCATCCTGGTGGACGACAAGGGTAACGATTTCTTCCAGCAGATCAAGCCTCGTTGCGCCGGTGGCTGCAAGTAACGGCCGGTGTGCATGAAGATGCGTTCGCCGGCGGTTTCCGGCGGACGGCAATAAATAACAGCGGGCGGCAGAAAACTGATTTCTGCCGCCCGCTGCCGTGTGCAAGGGGGGGGAGTACCCCGCGGATTTTTGAGAGAAGGAAAGATGGCCGGTTCTTCCCTTTACAGGAGAATGCGGCCTCCGGTATGGAAAAAGTGCAGCGGTCCGATGTGCCGGGCCAGTTCGGTTTTGGCACGGTCGGATGTGCAGTGGCCGGTGTAGAGAAGGGCGTCGGGGTAGAGCCGGTTCCAGGTTTGGGCGAACCGGGCCGTTTCGTCAGGGGTTTGCCGGCAGTCGACAAAATGGAGACCGCCGATGAAAGCCGCCAGGCGTTCCTCACCGGTAAATTTTCGGCACGCGTCAATGATGTTGAGTGCGCCGCAGTGCGAGCATGCCGACACCACCACCAGGCCGCTGTCGGTGACAATGGCCAGTGACAGTTCGTGGTCGAAGGTGTCGGACTGTTCTTCCTCTTCCTTCCGGCTTACCGTCAGGAAGCAGTTGCCGACGGGGGATGGAAAGTGGCGGGTGTGGCAACGCACCAGTGCCAGTCCCGGGTGCAGCCACCGGCTGTCGTCCAGCAGGTCGAGCTGGCCGGCATGGCGGGTGAGGCATTCGGCGTCAGTGCTCAAATCCCGTTTTCCGGCATGCCGGGAAGTGAAGAAACGGCTTCCGATGATGGCCTTCGAAAGGTAGACCCGGAGATGGGGGTACCGTTGCAGGAGAAACGGCAGGCCGCCGCTGTGGTCGCGATGCCCGTGTGAGACAATGGCCATGGTGGCCTGCGAAAGGTCGGTGCCGAGGATTTCCGCGTTGTGCAGAAACGTCCCGCTCAGCCCCATGTCGTAGAGCAGGCGCCAGTTGTCCCCTTCGATGAACATGGAGAGTCCGTGTTCCGGCACGAGGCGGGCGTCGGAAGGATGCGGCAGGTTGTCCGTAAGTACGGTGATTTTCAGCATAGGGGTTTGTTGTTGGAAGAGAGGTTGCTTACGGGAATACGGTTGCCGTTACAGCGGCGCTTGCCAGAAGTAGCGGTCGTCGCTGACCGAAAGGGTGTTCGCCTTTTTCTCGCTGCTGTTGCAGCCGGCAGGTTGCAGCATGATGTAGCGGACGGGGTTCTTTGTGTCGCTTTCCGTGTTGAATCCGTAGCGGGTCCAGCTTTCTATGTAGAAGAGGTTCTTGGCCATATAGTCGTACAGGTAGTCCTCGGTTTGGGTCTTTCGCTCATTGTTCCAGTTGGCTTCCTCGTTGACCCGTACGGGCTGTCCGGTTCTCAGCCGTTCCCGCACCTCCTGTATGCTGAGCAGGTTGCCCCGGTCGTCTGTCACCCAGGCATTGTTCGTAGGGTCAATCCAGAGCCACTTGCCGAGGGTGGAGGAGTAGACGGCATTGATGACATGACAGTCGCTGATGTAGGTCTTGGGCAGGCAGGTGATGACGCGCGAGGGAATGCCCATGGACAGATAGCATTCGTTCAGCACCGTGGCCAGGCCGCGGCAGTTCAGTCCCCGGCTTCCGTCCTTGCAGGCCTCCGCATAGTTTATGGAGTTGGCTCCGTCGGTCGGGTTACCGTTCTGGCCGTCGTGGCGTATCTTGTTGTGGATGTAGGTCAGAATACTTTTAATGGTAGCCAGTTCATTGCCCGCCACGGCCACACTGTCGAGCCGGAAATATTTTCGGACCCGCAGGAGATTGGGGTCGTCGGCCTTTGCATAGACGGTGTGGGGCCGGTTGTCGGCCTGTTGCGGCCGGCTGTATTCCGGTGCGTTCTGCAGCACATAAAGATAGTCCGCGGTTTCTTTCAGACGTGCCAGGGCGGGCTGCAGTTCTTTTGCCTGGAGAATGTCCTTCAAATCCTGGTCCTGAGTGATTTTCCGGTAACTGATTTCCAGCTTGCCGCTGTTCAGCACTTTGTTCAGACTGGCGACAGCTTCCTGTTTTTTTCCTTGTTTGGCCTGCAGACAGGCCATGTTGTAGTAGCTTGAGTTTTTGAAATAGACAAAACCTTCGGACAACTCTGCTGCATGCGCGTCATAGAAGCGGATGATTTCGCGGCACAGGGCTTCGGCGCCCGGATAGTCTTGTGCCTGGTATTTGGCCGAAAGTTGTGTGTTCAGTGAGTCGAAGGCAAGCAGGCATTTCCGCTCCGTGTCGGTTTGTGCCGACAGGTTTGCGGGGCAGGCCAGTGCCAGAAGTAAAATCAGTAGGGTTGCTTTCAGAGAGTTCATTGCAAGGGTATTTTAGTTATGCATGGTAAATCGTCTGTAGAAAGTGCAAAAGTAGGATTTATTTGTATAGCGTGGCTTAAATGATGCGGATTTTATGCCGGCGGGCGAGACGGAAGAAGGACGGTGCGGTGCACTTCACGTATGGGCAGTTCTCTTTCGTGGAAGGAAAATCTTGCTTGTTGCGGTCAGTACTCGTGAAAAAGCCGGCCGTTCATGGGGATTGACGCTTCCAAAGCTTTTCCGCTTCCGGCTTACTGTCATATGCTTTTTGTCGGTCTGCAGGTGGGTTCGGCAAGGAAATCCCGTTTCATTTCAAAGATTCTTCGTATCTTTGGCCGGATGCAGCCCGTCTGCTGCGGAAAAGGAAAATCAAAAATCAGTGGAAAAATGAAAATAGCAGTACCGACAAGAGACAATCAGGTGGACAATCATTTTGGCCATTGCGACCATTATACCATCTATACGGTGAAAGACGGCGAAATTGCCGTGAAAGATACGTTGCCCTCTCCCCAGGGATGCGGATGCAAGTCGGGAGTCGTCAATGTGCTCCGGCAGCTTGGCGTTGAAGTGATGCTGGCCGGCAGCATGGGCGAAGGTGCCCTGAATATTCTGCAGAGCAACCACATAAAGGTGGTGCGCGGCTGCAGTGGCGATGTGGACCTCGTTGTGGCTGACTATCTGGACGGAAAACTGGAGGATTCGGGAGAAGGATGCAGCGCGCATGGCGATGAGCATCATGAGTGCGGCGGCCATGATGGCGGTCATCACGAATGTCATCACGGGCATTGATGTTTCTTTGGCCGGTTGAAGAACAACAAAGGCTTCCGGTATTTTTCTACAGACAGAAATTACCGGAAGCCTTTGTCTTAGTCCGTGGCGGAATAGCCGTGTGCAGGCAACAGTCAGAGCATTTCCAGCCATTTCCTGACTTCGGCCATCCATTCCTTTTTGTAGGGGAAACTGTCGGAGAATCCCCAGCCGTGTCCGCCTTTGGGATAACAAATGAGTGTGGCCGGTACGCGGTGGGCTATCAGCGCCTTATAGTAGCGCAGACTGTTTTCGGGACGAACGGCAGCGTCGTCGCTGCAGTGGATAATCAGAGCCGGCGGTGTGAGGCTGTCAACGTGGAGCTCGTTGCTGAAGTGTCTTATCAGTTCGTCGGAAGGCTGTCGGCCCAGCAGTTGCTGGCGCGAACCGCTGTGGGTGACTCCTTTCTGCATGCTGACAACGGGATAGAACAGCAGTTGGAAGTCGGGGCGTGAGTCCGCCGTGTAGTGTGTGGCGGCTGTTGAGGCCAGATGTCCGCCGGCGGAGGCGCCCATGATTCCCACTTGCCGGATATTCCATTTTTCGGAGTTTCTTCGCAGCAGGCGGATGGCCTCGAGAGCATCCGTCAGCGGGACATCATAGTGTCCGTTCGGAGTACGGTATTTCAGAACAGCGAAGGCGATGCCTTGTTCGTTGAACCATTGGGCCATGTCGTGTCCCTCATGACGGGTGGCCACATAAGTGTATCCGCCTCCCGGGCATGCAATAATGGCTTTTCCGCAACTTTTCTCCGGAAGGTAGACCGTGAGGGTGGGGCGGCTGATGCGGCCGATACGCATACCTTCCAGTATTTGTTCCGGTTCCGTGATGTTGTTGGTGTTTGGGGCTCCGTCAGGCCATATTTCTAACTCCATTTTCTGTTGTGCCCAAACGGTGGAACTGCAAAAGAAGAAGCAAAGGGCAGTTGCAGCATAGTGCAGTTGATTAAGTAAGTTTTTCATATATCATAAATAAGATATGGAGCAGTTGCGGAACCCCTCAGCGCCGTCCTACTCCGTTTTTTGTTGGCTAATATGCTTTTCTAGTGGCAAAGATAGCGAAAGGCGAGCGCAATGACAAACCGAAAACGCAGTTTTCAGGTTTGGCATGGCCGAGCCGCCTCCTATCTTATGAAAAGATAGTGAAAGGCGAGCGCAATGGCAAACCAAGAACGCAGTTTTCAGGTTTGACACGGCCGAGCCGCCTCCTATCTTATGAAAAGATAGTGAAAGGCGAGCGCAATGACAAACCAAGAACGCAGTTTTCAGGTTTGGCATGGCCGAGCCGCCTCCTGGCTTATGAAAAGATAGTGAAAGGCGAGCGGAAAGGCAAGATGCGGTCCTTGGGCGTGGCTTTGTCGGGTTGCATCAATTTTCAGATAAAAAGACAACAGAAGGGCTTGCGCCGGATTAAATACGTTTTATTTCGTTTTGAAGTTCGTCCAAAAAGCGTGCGGCATGGGCCCCGTCCATTTGTGTGTGGTGGAACTGAAAGGATACGGTCAGATATTTTTTGAAAAAATGCTTTCTGTATTTTCCCCAAATCAGGAACGGATTGTTGAAAACTCCGCTGTACATCCCCACTGCGCCATCAATATCATAATTCACCAATGCAGAGGTACCGATGACCATGCTCTCTGTCAAGTCATGGTTCCGGCAACTGTCGGCCACCTGCCTGGTCAACCGCATGTAATCACGATGGAACAGAGGCAACTCTTCAGAAAAAGGGATGTCGCAGGAACTTACTTCTCCATTCTGGTTGGCTACGATTGTATTCACGGCGATGCTGTCATACTGCATCAACTTGTCGCCGACGGGAAGCAGGTAGAACTCCTTGATGGCGGATGCGGCTTTGCCGATGCACCAGCACATCAGCATATTGAACTTCAAGCCTTCCTTCTTGCTTTTCTTTGCCAGGCGGGTTACGTCCAGTGTCTTGAAAAAGGTGACCATGGGCATGGGGGCGTGCATCCACATATCAAATGCGTAGGCACGTGTCGTTGTTGCCGGATTGACTTCTTTCATCATATGGTTTCTGTGTAAATAAGGGTCAGACGTGGAGAATGGGGCGTGAATAATATCAGGAACAGAAGGGGTTGGCTATTGCTGGAAAAAACAGTGTTTCCTGTTGTCGGCAAAGCGTAGTCATTTACCGTACCGGGTGATATTCCCGAAGGGGAGCCGCCTCTTGTTATTTTGTCGGAAAAGTTTCAAATGTGGTGTGCTTTTACAGAATGAAAAGAGTGCGTTCTGTGGAAAAGAAAAACGCTAATTACTCGTTATCAAGCAATTAGCGCTATTTCTTGTACTCGAAGCGGGACTTGAACCCGCACAGCCATCACTGGCCAAAGGATTTTAAGTCCTTCGTGTCTACCGATTCCACCATTCGAGCGACCTGAGAGCGGAAAACGAGACTCGAACTCGCGACCCCAACCTTGGCAAGGTTGTGCTCTACCAACTGAGCTATTTCCGCATTTCTTCGTTTGTTTTCAGAAGACGGATGCAAAGATAGGACTTTTGGCGTTCTGGACAAAATTTTGTCGCTGTTTTTTCTTTCAATTCGGAAAAGAAGGGTCCTTTTGCGGGGGTGAATGCCTGAAATGTGGAAGATTCAGGCGGGAAACGGGAGTCTCTCCGGTATGGCCACGGCCGGATGTCTGTTGCCGGTGCGGGGGAGGGGGAAGGACTGTGCCGTTGCCGTCCGTTTCGGAGGGGTAAAATAAAACCGCCGCTTTGCCTGGCAAAACGGCGGTAAAGTCTCCTTGGGGAGAATTGGGTTTTCTGCGACGATTATTCGCCCGGAGCGATAGCGCCAGAAGGACATACGTCTGCGCAAGTACCGCAGTCAACGCATACGCTGGGGTCGATAGAATACTTTGCGCCTTCAGAGATGGCACCAGAGGGGCATTCGTCAATGCAAGTACCGCATGCAATGCAGTCGTCGCTAATTACATAAGCCATGTTAGTGAATTTTTAAATTGTTAGTAATCTGTTGTCGATATCAGTATTTGGCGCAAAGTTACACAAATCTTTGATAAGGAAAAGAGTGGCCCTTACTTTTTTCTGCATATTCCTGTTTTTTTGAGACGGGTCGGCCGATGCCGGTTTTCGCAGGACAGGTTTCGTCGGTTTCTGTGTGCTGAAAAGGCTTATTTATTTTTGTGTGCCGGGCAATATTATTAAATTTGTGCCGTTATTGAAACTGAATATGCACCTGTTGCGCTACATATCCGTCCTGCTTCTGTGCCTCTGCTGCTTTGCATCAGGGGCTTTGGCGCAACAGCGCAAAGTGCAGCACAAGCCGTTCATCGATGAGCGGCACTTCCACTACGGCTTCACCTTCGGCCTTCACGACCAGGGCCTCAGTCTGGAGAACAACGGGTATGTGGATCCGGAAACGGGAGCACAGTGGCTGGCCGAGAACGACCGCCCGGGCGTGGGATTCTCGGTGGGTGTGCTTGGCGAGTGGAAGCTCAATCAATATTTTGCGCTTCGGCTGATTCCTTCGTTGCATTTTGGAAGCAAGCACATCGAGTTCCGCAATCTGCAGAACGGCGAAACGGTGTCGCAGGACCTGAAATCGAGTTACATCGCCTTGCCTTTTGACATTAAGGCGGCGGCTCCCCGCTTCAACAATTATCGCCCTTATGTCCTGGCGGGCATTCAGCCGATGCTGGATTTGACATCGGCCACCCAGGGACGCATTCGCACCCAGCCGATGAATTTCATGGTGGAGGTCGGGATGGGATGTGACCTCTACCTGCCTTTTTTCAAGTTGATACCGGAACTGAAATTCTGTTTCGGACTGGGGAATGTGCTCGACAAAAAGCGTACGGATTTGAACGACCCGACGAAGAAGATTTTCACGCAGTCGCTCAATGGCGCGTCCGTCAGCATGGTGGTTCTTTCCTTCTATTTTGAGTAGAGGCTGTTTTTTCTGTGTTTTTTCCGGCTTCGGATGTTCGGTTTCGGTCCGGTTCCCTTTCAGAAAGTGGCTTTTCTGCATTTTCTTTTCCCGTAGAATGTTTACCTTTGCCAAAAGGATTTTTTTTCGTGCCCTGTGTGTGCAGGTTGTGGACTGTGTCATGGGGCGCAGTGTTGTTGACCCATTATGAAAAAAACGAAATTGTTACTGAAAAAGAAGTGTTGGATGCTGGCTGCGCTATTCTATGCGGCGGGCGCAGTGGCGCAGACGGACTATGCGCGTTATGTCAATCCCTTTATCGGAAATGCCGACAACGGGCATACGTTTCCCGGAGCCTGCCAGCCTTTCGGACTGGTGCAGCCCAGTCCGGTCACCGGTGCGGTGGGCTGGCAATATTGTTCGGAATACCGCTATACGGACGACCGTATCTGGGGATTCACGCAGACCCACCTCAACGGGACGGGATGCCTGGACTTGGGCGACATCCTGCTCATGCCCGTGACGGCACGCCCCGGCCGGAAGGATTATCGCAGCACTTTCGACAAACGCACGGAGCAGGCTTCGCCGGGTTATTATGCCGTGCGTCTGAATGAAACCGGAGTAAAAGTGGAGCTGACGGCCACTCCCCGTGTGGCCTATCACCGCTATACGTTCGAACGGGCCGATTCGGCTTCGGTGCTGCTCGACCTTCAGCACGGACCGGCCTGGAATGAACAGCAGTATCATTCGCACGTGCTGGCGTGTGAGCTTGCGCAGGACGACGACCGTACGCTCTCCGGACATGTGCGCAACCGGGTCTGGGTGGAGCAGGATGTTTATTTCGTGCTGACTTTCAACCGTCCGGTCGTTGCGGCCGACACGTTGCCGAAGCAACCCGGTGAGCGGGGCCATCGGGTGTTGCTGCGCTTTGCGCTGCGTCCCGGCGATGTGCTGGAGGCCAAGGTGGCTCTTTCTTCGGCTTCGGTCGACGGAGCCCGCCGTAACCTGGCGGCCGAACTGCCGGGGTGGGATTTCACGGCGGCTGCCGCTGCCGCGCGCCGGGTGTGGAATGGTTATCTGTCGCGTTTCGAAGTCGAAGGCACCGACGACCAGAAGACGAATTTCTACACCGCGTTTTATCATGCGCTGATTCAGCCGAACAACATAGCCGACGTTGACGGGGCCTACCGCGACGCCAACGGGAAGCTGGCCCGTGCGGACAACGGGCAGTATTACTCCACCTTCTCCACCTGGGACACCTATCGTGCGGCCCATCCGCTCTACACGCTGGCCGTGCCCGAAAAGGTGTCGCCCTTTGTCCGCTCCATGATAGCCCATGCCGATGCCTGTGGCTATTTGCCGGTGTGGACGCTGTGGGGCAAGGAAAACTATTGCATGATAGGCAATCACTCGGTGGCCATCATTGCCGAGGCCTATCACAAAGGTTTCCGCGACTATGACGCCGAGCGGGCTTTTGAGGCCATCAAGCGTACGCAGACGGTGGCTCACGGACCGAAATCGCATTGGGATGTATATATGAAGCATGGCTACTTCCCTGCCGACCTCATCCGCACCGAATCCGTATCCTCCACGCTGGAATCGGTTTATGACGACTATGCCGCGGCCGACATGGCACGCCTGATGGGGCGCAAGGACGATGCGGAATATTTTACCCGCCGGGCCGGTTTCTACCGGAATCTCTTTGACCCCTCAACCGGTTTCATGCGTCCGCGCAACAGCGACGGCTCCTGGAAGTCGCCCTTCAATCCCAGTCTTCTGGCCCATGCGGAAAGCACGGGAGGCGACTATACGGAGGGGAATGCCTGGCAATACACCTGGCACGTGCAGCACGACATTCCGGGACTGATAAAACTGATGGGAGGACCGAAAGCCATGACCCGGAAACTCGATTCGCTCTTTACCGTCCGGCTGGAAAGTACGCTGGCCGACGTGACCGGACTGATTGGGCAGTATGCTCACGGCAATGAGCCCAGCCACCATGTGGCTTATCTCTATGCGCTGGCCGGGCGGCCGGAACGTACGCAGGAACTGGTGCGGCAGATTTTTGACACGCAGTATCTACCCAAGCCCGACGGTCTTTGCGGCAACGACGACTGCGGACAGATGTCGGCCTGGTATCTGCTCTCGGCCATGGGCTTCTATCCGGTCGATCCGGTGAGTGCCCGCTATGTGTTCGGTGCGCCGCAGTTGCCCCGCATCGTGCTCCATCTGCCCGGCGGCAAGCGCTTCACGGTGGTGGCCGAGGGACTCGACCGTGAGCATCTCTATGTGGACCGGATTTATCTGAACGGCAAACGGTATCGCAAGAACTACATCGAACATGCCGACATCGTGAAGGGCGGCACGCTTGTGTTCCGCATGCGGCGCTGAGGAGTGTCCCGCCTGCCGTAGACGAAAAAGCATCGCCCCCGTTGCCTGTTGTGGCAGCGGGGGCGATGTGTGAACAGGCGATGAGGCCGTAGGCGGGCGCAGCCCGGCCGGCAAAAGTGGCCGTCGCGCGGAGTACGGAAAAACGGTCAGTACTTTAGAAAAAACAGTCAGTACTTTAGGAAAAACAGTTGGTACTTTAGGAAAAACAGTCAGTAGTTTTGTTTCAACGGAAGTACTGACTGTTTTTTCAGCAGTATGGCCCAGGTCTTCGTGAAGCGCGCACTGCATGCAGAGGCCATGCTGACAGGGGGACAGGCATGGGCGGCGCACCTCATTTTTTCAGCGTGAAAAGAAATTCCAGTCCACCTTCACGACGGTTGCGCACACTGATGTTTCCTTGATGGAACTGTATGGCGTTACGCACGATGGATAGTCCCAGACCGGTGCCTCCTGCGTCGCGCGTGCGTCCTTCCGACACGCGGTAGAACCGTTCGAAAAGTCTGGGCAGATGTTCTTCAGCCACGCCGCAGCCAGTGTCATAATATCGGAAGTAACAGAAAGTGTCGTCCTGGTTGTAGCACTCGGCGTGGATGATGGTTTCGGGGCCGGCATGCCTGATGCTGTTTTCGAAGAGGTTGCGGAATATGCTGTAAACGAGCGAATAGTTGCCGCGGATGATGGTGTCGGCCGGGATGTGGTTTTCAATCAGCATGCGGGCGTTGAGCAAATCGGGGCGCAGTTCCTCCACGATGTCGTCGACGATGGAGCACACCTCAATGCGCTCGAGCGGGAGGGTTTCGGGTGCCTCTTCGGTTTTGGTGATGAGCGCTACGTCGCGGATAAGGTCCGTCAGCCGCACCACCTGATTGTAGGCGCGTTCGAGAAAATGGCGGCGGCGTTCTTCCGAAAGGTTGGGACAGTTGAGCAGGGTTTCGACATATCCGCGTATGCTGCTGACGGGTGTGCGCAGTTCGTGGGTGATGTTGTTGCTCATCTGTTGTTTCAGTCGCCGGTTTTTCTCTGCGCGTGTGATGTCGCTGAGTGTCATTTCCAGGCTTCCGTCGTTGTAGACGAGCAGTTGCACGGCATAGAAGGTGCTGCCGGCAGGGATGTTGAAACGGAAGATGGGGGCATCTTCCGTGTGTGTGGCTTTCCCGCTGTTCAGTTGCAGAAATTCTACGGCAGGAGCAAAGGCCGGATGCTGCCAAAGGGCATTGATGTCGGCTGTGGGCTGGTCGAGAATGGTGTTGATGTATTGCAGGAAAATGGGGTTGGCATATATCTTCTTCCGTTCGGGCGAGAAGATGGAAATGCCCTCTTCGAAATAGTGGAAATGGCGCAGCAGACGCTCCCGCTCCTTGGCGATGAGGCGGTTGCTTTCTTCCAGTTCCTTGTATTTGCGCAGCAGGCTGCGTCCCAGGTCGCCCAGATCGGAGTGTGGGAAGCGGAATTCGTCATAGTCGGCCAGCCCCTTGTCGGCTGAGCGGACAAAGCGGCGAAGCAGGTGCACGGACCGGCCGAGGCGGTAGGACAGAAAGGCTGAAACCACCAGCATCGCCGCCAGCAGGATGAGCACGAAGGTCATGAACCGGTTGTCGGCCTTCATGAATTCGGCCACGAGGGCATTATAGGGAAGCGCTACCCTGACCAGGAAACTGCCATAGGATTTGGCGAAGTAGAAATAGGGGAGTCCGGTGGTGCTGGAGGTGCGCAGGTCGCTGCCTTCTGTGCGGCTGAGGGCTTCCTGCACTTCCGGCCGGTTTTCATGGTGTTCCATGTGTGTGGCGGCCCGGTGGTCTGATTCATAGACCACTTTGCCTTTCCGGGTGATGACGGTCAGTCGCAGTTCCTGCGGGAAGATGCGGGTAAGATGCTGGATTTGGGTGCTGTCCCGGCGCTGCCCTTCTCCCTCAATGATGCCGGCCATGACGTCGGCGTAGCTGCGCAGGCGGGCTTCAATCATCTTTTCGCGGTAATTGCGTTCGTTGTGCTTCTCGAAAAGAATGACGGCTGCGGAAAAAACGGTGAAAACGAGCGAAAGCGCCAGCATCAGGCGCATGCTGAAAGAAAGAAAATGTTTATCTGAAGCAGTATCCATAGCCTTGACGGTTGACAAGATGATGACCTTCGGTGCCTAACTTGCGGCGAATGCGGGCAATGTGGACATCGACGGTACGGTCGAGCACACAACTTTCACCTTTCCACACCTCGCTGAGTATTTCCTCGCGGGAAAAGACGCGGCCCGGCTGACTGGCCAGCAGCCGCAGTATGCCGAATTCCTTGGGAGGCAGATGCAGTTCTTCTCCGTTGATGCTCACCACCTTGCGGGCGAGGTCGATGCGGATGTTCCCTGATTCCACGGGCTTTTGCGGTGTGGCGGGAGGAGGAGAGGTCCGTCGCAGCAGCGCTTTGATGCGTGCCAGCACTTCCTGCAATGAGAAGGGTTTGGCTATATAGTCGTCGCCGCCGGCCGAAAAGCCGGTCAGCAGGTCGTTTTCCGTGTCGCGGGCGGTGAGGAAAATGATGGGAATGGGGTTGTGCAGTTCCTTGCGCAGTTTTTCGGCCAGGCGGAACCCCGACATGCCACCCATCATGACGTCGAGCAGCAGCAGAGAATGTTGCGGGCCGAGCAGGGTCAGCGCTTCCTCGGCCGACGCTGCGGTGTCGACACCATAGCCGGCATTTTCCAGGTTGCATTGCAGAATCTCGCGCAGGTCGGGCTCATCGTCCACCACCAGTATTCTGTATTCGTTCATGATGTTCTTTTGGGGTAGGAGGTGTTGAATATTGTGTTTCCTTTGGCAATATTACGCATTTTTCTGCTGTTTTCGGTGGTTGTGTTCGGTTATTTTAAATGAATGCAGGGAAGTCGCGCCGCAGAGTCGGAGAAGAATCCCGGTTTTGCACCGTTGCGTGGGGATGTAACAATTTCTTAACAAGTTTGTCATATTTTCAACATATTGTAAACTTATTTTTGCACTTGAAAAAGAGACTTCCTGTCGTGCCCGGCCTGTTCCGGTCCCGTTCAGAAACAGGAATGATGGAAGATAAATAATAATAAATCAATATATTAATTTATGGAATGGATATATTTTTGTATGGTCTTGTTCCTCTTCGTGCTCGCCGTTTTCGACCTGTGGGTCGGTGTGAGTAACGATGCGGTGAACTTCATGAATTCGGCCATCGGATCGCGTGCGGCACGTTTCCGCACAGTGGTGATTATTGCTGCTGCCGGCGTGTTTTGCGGCGCGGTGATGAGCGACGGTATGATGGACATTGCCCGGCACGGCATGTTCAATCCGGAGTTGTTTTATTTCCGTGAAGTGATGTACATTTTCCTTGCGGTGATGGTGACGGACATCGTCCTGCTTGATGTGTTCAATTCGCTGGGCATGCCCACATCGACCACGGTTTCAATGGTGTTTGAACTTTTGGGAGCCTCCTTTGCGCTGGCTTTGGTCAAGGTGGCAACGGCGGCCGACCCCGTGTCGTTCGGTGCCTTCTTGAATACGGACAAGGCCCTGCAGGTGATTTTGGCCATATTCCTTTCCGTGGCCGTCGCTTTTGTATTCGGTGCGCTTATCCAGTATTTGGCGCGACTCGTTTTTACCTTTAATTATAAGAGCACCTGGCGTTGGAAAAGCGGTATTTTCGGTGGCCTTGCCATTACGTCCATCATTTATTTCATGCTGTTCAAGGGTATGAAGCATCTGGTGTTCATGACCCCTGAAACAATTGCGTTTGTTAACGAGCATGCGCTTGGTGTGTTGGGCGGATGTTTCCTGTTTTTCAGTGTGCTGATGCAGATTCTCCATTTTATGGGAGTCAACGTGTTCCGCGTAGTTGTGCTGACGGGTACTTTTGCCTTGGCAATGGCTTTTGCCGGCAACGACCTTGTAAACTTTATCGGTGTTCCTCTGGCCGGTCTTTCTTCTTATGAATATTTCACGGCGGCAGGTGCTACCGATGTGATGGGCTTTACGATGGAACAACTGCGTGAGTCTGCCAGCACGCCGAAGTTATATTTGATTCTGGCAGGTGTCATTATGGTCATCTCGCTGGCCACCTCGAAGAAGGCCCACAATGTGGTGAAGACTTCCATCAGCCTGTCCGGCAAGGATGAAGGTGACGAGATGTTTGGCTCTTCCCGTGCGGCGCGCAGCCTGGTGCGCTGGGGCGATTCTGTCGGGTCGGCAGTGGTGCGTGTGGTGCCGGCGCGGGTGTTGCGTTTCATAGACTCCCGTTTTGTACCCTGCGAGGTGGAAGAACGCGAAGGCGTCAGCTTCGACCTGGTGCGTGCTGCGGTCAATCTGGTAGTGGCAGCTCTGCTCATAGCCCTGGGTACGTCGCTCAAGTTGCCCTTGTCTACCACCTATGTCACCTTTATGGTTGCGATGGGTTCCAGCCTGGCCGACCGTGCCTGGACACGTGAAAGTGCAGTGTTCCGCATCACAGGCGTGCTGACGGTCATCGGTGGTTGGTTCATTACTGCGGGTGTGGCGTTTACTGCATGTTTCTTCGTTGCGCTGTCCATGTATTTTGGAGGTGACGTCGTGGTCGTGATTATTGTTGTGGCCGGCATTTACGCCCTTTGGCACAGCCATCAGCGTTATCGTCGCAAGCAGGCGGAAGTGCAGGAAGGGGATGATTTGTTCCGCGAAATATTGGCTTGCACTGACCGCAAGGCGGTGTTGCCGATGGTGGAGCGCCATCTTTTCGAAAGCACCGGACGTTTGCTTCGTGATTTCGCCGGTTGTCTGCGCAACATGACCGACGGATTGGCAGGTGAAAATCTGAAACAGTTGCGCCGTTCGGATAAATTGCTGGTGGCGGGAAAACGCAAGCAGAAGAATCTGCGGCGGAGAGAAATCATCTGTCTGCGCCGGGCGGAACCGGCCGACGCCGTGCGTATGAGTACGAATTTCCATCTTATACATAATTCATTGCTGCAGATACTGTATGGATTGCAACGTATCAACGAACCGGCTACCGAGCATGTTGACAATCACTTCACACCGGTGAATGCTGCCGACGTGGCACGCTATATGGTCTTGCGCAACCGGCTGATTGACCTGATGGAGCAGTCGGCTGAAATGCTGGGGCATATCGATGCGGAGAATTACCGGAGAATCTTGGATGAGGGTAAGTTGCTCCGCAAGGACTTTGCCAGTCTTCGCCACGACCTCTCTGTCGATTTGCAGACGGCCGACCGTAACATGACAGCGGCAACCCTTCTTCTCCATGTAGTTCAGGAATCGGAACAGGTGGACGTAGAGTTACGTGATTTGATGAAACATTGCCATCGCTTCCATGAGTTGCTCTGATAGGGAGCGAGGTACCCCGTAGGGGGATGCCGACTGTTTTTTTTGACGCCATACCTTCCGGCAATTGCGCAAGCCGTCCGGAAAGTGTGGCGTCAAAACGTTTCAGGAAAAGTGTTTATGGATGTGCTGTAGTTGAGGGTGATGCTCAGTCCGGATAGGTCGGGCAAGAGTAGAAGCTGCGGTCTGTCTGCTGCTTTTGGGTTAGCCTGCATTTCTTTTCCTGTTACTGGCAGGAAAGGAGGAGAGCGTTCTCCTGTCGCCATTGAAAAAAGAGCATTTGTCTTGTCTGTGCGCCCGCCTTTCGCTATTTTTGCAGGAAATCATGGCTTTTTCGGAATTAATTTAGGAAAAGACCGTGTCGCAAAAGAAAATACATGATTGTAAAACCTTAAAAAACAAGCAATAACAATGAAAAAAACAGTAGTGACATGCCTGTTGGGCATCATGGGGCTGGTTGCCGCGCCGGCACAGAAAGTAATCCTTCCACAACCCTCTTTGCAGCCGAGCGCTGCACAGAAAGCGCAGATTGACCGCAAGTATGGCATGTTTGTCCATTTTGGAATCAATACTTTTCACGACCAGGAATGGACGGATGGCACATTGCCGGCAAAAAGTTATGCACCTGCACAGATTGATGCGGAGCAGTGGGTCCGTGCAGCCAAGGAAGCCGGTATGAAATATCTTATTCTGATTACAAAGCATCATGACGGATTTTGTCTGTGGGACAGTAAATATACCGATTACGACGTGGCCAGTTCGTCGAATACGACCAATGTCGTGGAGGCAGTGGCCAAAGCTTGTAAAAAATATGATATGGGACTCGGCCTGTATTATTCGTTGTGGGACCGCCATCAGAATGCCGACGTAAAAGACCGCAAACTGGATGCATCGTATAATGAATATATGGTAGGACAGTTAAAGGAACTGCTGAAGATAACAGGGAAATATACGCATGTGGTCGAGTTCTGGTTTGACGGAGGATGGGTCAAGCCTAATTACCGGTGGCCGTTGATGGATATTTATACCACAATTAAAAAAGAGGAGCCGAAATGCCAGGTTGGCATCAACTGGTCGATAGGCAAGCCCGAAAATGTGGATGCGCATCCTGTCTACCCCGAGCATCAGCAGGAAGGATTTCCCATTCGCTATTTTCCCAGCGATTTCCGGTTGGGCGACCCTATGCTTCCTGCAGCCAACGACCCCAAGATATTTACCCATGACGGCAAGGACTATTATATGCCATGGGAATCGACAGTCTGCATATCGCAGCGTTGGTTTTATAATACGAAGGATAATACGTTTAAATCAGTCGATGAACTGGAGAAACTTTATCGCCGTGCTACGGCCAATGACAATATACTTATACTGAACTGCCCGCCCAATAGAGAAGGCAAGTTGCGCGAGAAAGATATCGAAATCCTCAAAGAACTTCGCCAGCGTTTGGGAATTTAGCATCCTGCACAGGATTTTACGTTGAGGGCATGGAAGGGCATGCCTTTTCCATTCGGGTGATAGTTCCGCGTTCCTCCCCGTATTTTTTGTGGTATTGTGTCGCGTGAACACTCAGTACGATAGAAAATCCTAAAGTACCGACAGAAAAAAGAGTCAGTACTTTAGGATTTTCTATCGTACTGAGTGTTTTTCCGATTCCTTGCGCA
>ERZ791743.935-NODE-935-length-20970-cov-126.462109_pt1 | contig 20970 bp, 15 predicted proteins | sample MGYA00509952_ERZ791743 | MGnify/ENA primary metagenome ERZ791743 (study PRJEB30046, sample SAMN00792040) | human gut metagenome | study: EMG produced TPA metagenomics assembly of the A metagenome-wide association study of gut microbiota in type 2...
TTTATATGGAATGTTTATTCCTTGTTGTTAATACTACTGGCATCATTGGTTGTACCTCAATATATGTCTGGTAGACATAATATAATTAATAATTTTAGTGTCTCCGAGTTGCTACAATATTTTTATGCCATTGATGGTAATAATCCTATTAATGGACCATTGTGGTTTGTAAGGGATTTAATGGTTGTAACCCTTTGTTCGCCTGTAATTTATTATGTAATAAAAAAGTGGTGTCTGACCTTTTTGAGCATATTAGGTTTATTGTGGTTCACTGATTTTTGGGAAACTTCTATCTGTGGTTTATATGGTTTTAGTAGTTCTGCTTTTCTCTTCTTTTCAATTGGTGCAGCATTTAGTATAAGGCATAAATACTTGAGTAAATATATGAGCATATGGGGGGGCAAGATTTTTCCTCTTTATATCTTTGTTAATGTATTCGACAATTTAACAAGAGGATTATTCCCATATCATGAATTGGTACACAATATTTGTATACTTTTGGGTATTATTGCGTTTATAAAAATTATGGTTTTATGTGTAAATAATAATAAAGCGCTTGTTTTTGATAAACTATCTGATTATTCTTTCTTTTTATATTGTTATCATGCAACAGTGGCTATTTTTCTAAAAAAAATAGCTTTAAAACTTGTTGATTTTCAAAGATCATTGATAGCAAATTTAGAGTTATTGTTCTTTTATGTATTAATAGTTTTTTTAATAGTAGTAGTTGGATATGGTCTTTATTGTTTTGCAAGAAGATTTTTTCCTTCATTTACTAAAGTTTTAATGGGAGCTAGATAAATATGAAAATAGCTATAAGTGGTTATGTCGGAACTAAACTGACAGGTATTGGCCGTGTATTAATAGAGGTGCTGAATGAAATGGCACCAATGAATAGAAACGATGAATATATTTTATTCAAGAATTTCGATTTTAATGATTATGATGTGTTGAAAAAGCATTCTAACATTAAAATCGTAAACATAAATGTGTCAAAAAATAGTTCTCTAAAAAATATATTATGGCATCAATGGAACTTCCAAAAGTTGCAGAAAAAGTATCAGTGCGATGTTGCGTATATACCAAATTTCTCTTTGCTTCTTTGGAAAAGAATTCCTACAATTGTCACTATACATGACTTGATTGAGTTTAATGTGCCTAATAAGTTTAGCAAACTAAGAATGATGTATCGTAAAGTGATAGATCCTTTAATGGTAAAAAATAGTACTTTCATCACTTCTGTTTCAGAATGTTCGAAACGAGATATTATTAAGTTCTGTAATGCAAATCCTAAGAAGATTCAAGTGATTCCAAATGCTGCAGATAGAACTCGTTTTAAACTTTATGATGAGTTTGTTGTGACTGCCTGCTTGGATAAGTATGGTTTGAAAAATAAGGGTTACTGTTTATTTGTAGGCACAATAGACTATCCTGGCAAAAATATTATGTCAGCCTTAGAAGCTTATGTTTCCTTGAAAAAGAAATATAGAATTCAAGAGAAAATGGTCATTGTTGGTAAAAAGGGATTCAACTCTGAGGTAATTTATGATTTTGTGAACAATTCAGAATATAAAGATGATATTATATTCACGGGTTATCTCTCAGATGAAGATTTGCCTTTAATCTATTCTGGGGCAAAGGTGATGATTTACTTGTCATATTATGAAGGCTTTGGTTTGCCTGTACTAGAAGCTATGTCGTGTGGAATTCCTGTTGTATGTTCTAATACTTCTTGTTTCCCTGAAGTTATAGGTGATATTCCAGTAGGAGTTTCACCAACATCTATTCCTGATATTGAAGAGACAATGTATAGGCTCATTTCCGATAGCGAATATAGCTCTGAAATCGCTAAACAATGCTATAAAAGAGCAGAGCTTTTCTCTTGGAAAAAAGCAGCAAAAATGTACTATGATGTTTTTCATCGGTATTCTAAGTGATAAATAGCATGAAGCTACCAGACAATTTTATACAACAAGGAATAACAGAACAGGATGTTCTTCGTCTCAACAGCAATACTTACCAGCCTGGATTTATGCAAATTCATTTGACCTTTCCTTATTCAGAAAGTTTTGCAGCGTTGACGGATATTCATGACCAAGGTTCGTTTTTGCATGAATATGTACATTACTTACAAAATCTGACAACACCATGGGGGCTATATACGAGTATGCTTATGTATGAAACTATGGTAAATACATTTGCTTATATTCAGGAGACGAGTGAAACTATTAAACTTCCTTTGAGACTGAATTTTGGTGATAAAATACAGCAAAGAATGTCAATCGTATCAAATGGAAATGGAACCAATCCATTTGAAAATGATAATTATCATGGAAGTTTCAAAATTGATAGAACAAAAAGAATTATATGGCATAGGAATTATACTAATATAGGAAATGGGCATTATCCCTATATTGAGCTAGAAGTTCCTTGCATAGATGGAAGCAAAAAGATAAAACTTGGCGCATACATAATAAAAGAAAGTATGGCTGCTATGTGCCAAATGCAATTGGATTTTTCGGCTAAGCATGAAGAATATGATGTTCCCTATAATCTCATCAAGATTTTTGCTGAGCAGCATTTTCCTAAGATTGCAGCTGATGATAAAAAGCTAATATCAATATGCTACATATCCTTGTTTAGTTTAACGCCTGCTCAAACCCTCATAGACCAACTTGATTTTGCTAATCGTAATCCAAAATATTCTGGAATGGAGTTGTTGGAAATGTTTGTGAATGAATCTACTATTTCAATCAACAATAACACAAAGTTATCAGTTGTCGCATTTTTTGACGATATAGCAAATCGGTTTGAAGTAACTTTAGCTAAAAGTTTACGGACTCCTTTAGATTATATACATGAGGCAATATCAAGAGTTCGATTGTCAGGAGGAATAGTACCTTTAGTATCAGCTTTGTATGCTCCAAATTTTGATAAGGATACAGTCCAAACGATTATTGACCATGTCGGAATTCCCTATGTTTATACTGATTTTGGAGAATACTATTATCCAAAGTCAGTAAAGGGCGAGAATAAAGATTCTAATGATATTATTGTTTTAATAGGTATGTCTGCGTTGTATAACTATATAGTTCATCCTAATAGCCTTAAATGTTGTCCTTTAAGGTATATGTGTATGAAGTCTGATTTTGATAAAGACGAATGTTTTGACGCACCATGGGAGGGACATGCATGTCCGATGACAGTTATGGGGGATATGCTTGGTATAAAGCGTGGACAATTAGTGTGGTAATTATTAATTTGAAGTTTAAATATCGAAAATATTATGACAGAAAAGAAATTGAATGGTACAGTCATCGTGACTTACCGCTGCAACGCTCGTTGCTCGATGTGTAATCGTTACAAGGCTCCTTCTAAACCAGAGGAGGAAATCTCTATTGAGACTATCAAGAAACTGCCTAAGATGTACTTTACCAACATCACAGGTGGTGAGCCTTTTATCCGTACGGATTTGAAGGATATCGTACGTGAGCTTTATAAGAAGAGCGACCGTATCGTGATCTCTACCAATGGCTTCTTCACCGACCGTATCATCGACCTGGCGAAGGAATTCCCTCAGATTGGTATCCGTATCTCTATCGAGGGTTTGGAGAAGACCAACAATGAGATCCGTGGATTGAACAATGGTTTCAACCGTGGCTATACTACCCTGAAGAAGCTCTGTGAGATGGGACTGAAGGATGTGGGCTTCGGTATGACCGTTCAGGACAAGAACGCTCCTGACCTCGTGCCTCTCTATGAGTTGAGCAACAAGATGGGTATGGAGTTTGCTACCGCATCGCTCCATAACTCTTTCTATTTCGTTGAGGCTAAGAACATCATCCACGACCGTCCGATGGTGGCTAAGAACTTCGAGAACCTGGTAAATGAACTGTTGAAGTCTAACTCTCCTAAGAAGTGGTTCCGTGCTTACTTCAACCATGGACTCATCAATTATATCTATGGTCAGAAGCGTCTCTTGCCTTGCGATATGAGTTTCGATACCTTCTTCATCGACCCATACGGTGATGTGATGCCATGTAATGGTACCAAGGACAAGGAGGTGATGGGTAACCTGAACCGCCAGACTTGGGATGAGCTTTGGAGTTCTCCAGAGGCTGAGCAGGTTCGTAAGAAGGTAAGACATTGCGACAGAAACTGCTGGATGATCGGTTCTGTTTCTCCTGCCATGCACAAGTACATCAAGACTCCTGCCCTGTGGGTGGCTAAGCACAAGCTGAAGAGCCTGCTCGGTATGAAGTACTCTATGTATGAGAACCCTATCTGCTGCGAGTATCGTGATGGTAAGGTGACTAAGGAACAGCTTGACAAGCTTTCTACCTGCGATATGAATGCTGTGGTAAACAATGGCCTTTCTGCCGATTCAAAGGAGGCTTTGAAGGGCAAGCGTGGCGAGGACATCGTGAACGCTGACGTGGCTAGCCAGGGTTATGAGGCTACCAAGAAGGAAACTGATAGAAATATCGAAATCAAGTAATCACTTGATTCTCTTATGATTGATAAGAAGCCACAGTGCGGAAAGCATCGACATCAAGATGATGCCGAAGTTCTGTATGGCTTCTTTGATATAGTTTGAAATCTTATTCATGCCTGCAAAGGTAATACTTTTATTTTGAAAATCTCTAGTTTTTATGAAAATAGTTGTAACTGGTACTCGTGGTATCCCGAATATCATGGGTGGCGTGGAGACGCATTGTGAGGAATTGTTCCCAAGAATGGTGGAGCGTGGTTATGATGTAACGTTGATTCGTCGCTCGAACTATGTGAAGGATGACTTGCATGAATGGAAAGGTGTGAAACTGGTGACGATTCCTTCTCCTAAGAAAAAGAGTTTCGAGGCCATCATCCATACTTTCCGTGCCATCAATGAGGCGAAGAAGTTGGGCGCTGATGTATTGCATATCCATGCCATCGGTCCTGCGCTGCTGGTTCCATACGCCAAACTGTTGGGTATGAAGGTGGTGTTTACGCATCATGGTCCAGACTATGACAGGGACAAGTGGGGATTTGCTGCCAAGACAATCCTGAAGATGGGTGAGCGGATGGGCTGCATGTTTGCCGATGATGTCATCGTCATCTCAAACGTCATCAAGAATCTCATTGCCCGTAAATATGGAAGGACGAAGAATGTACACCTTATATATAATGGTGTCTCTGAGCCTGAAATCTGCGACTATCCTGAATATTTCAAGGGACTGGGGATAGAGAAGGGTAAGTATATCCTGGGTATGTGCAGATTTGTGCCTGAGAAGAACCTGCATCATCTGGTGGAGGCGTTCGTGAAATGGAAAAAGACGCACACGGATCTCACGGATATAAAGTTAGTGTTAGCAGGCGATACGGATTTCGAGGATGAGTATTCGTTGGGATTGAAGCAGATGGCAAGGGAGAATGGTGTGGTGCTTACTGGCTTTATCAAGGGCAGAAAGCTTCATTCGCTGTTGACGAATTGCCGTTGCTATTGTCTTCCATCTTCGCACGAAGGTTTGCCGATTGCCCTGTTGGAGGCGATGAGCTATGGGGTAAAGGTAGTTGTGAGCGATATTCCTGCGAATCTGGAGGTTGGTTTGCCAAAGGATGATTACTTCCAATGTGGTAACGTGGATGAACTTTCTGAAAAGTTCGGAAAGATTATCGAGGCCCCATTGCAGCATGTGGATTACGACATGAGCAAGTATGATTGGGACCAGATTGCTGATGAAGTAGGAGGAGTGTATCAAGGGTTGAAGAAATGATGATAGTATCAAAGCAACATCAGATATTCTTTGATTTCCTAAGGTTCAGCATCGGCCCGAAGTCAGAGATTCCTTCTTCCTTGAAGGAGGCGGATTGGAAGGAACTGTATGCTATTGCCAAGAAGCAATGTCTGGTGGGTATTCTCTTTGATGGTATCAAGAAGCTACCTGCTGAATATGTAGGGATGAAGAAGGAGTTGCTGCTCCAATGGATGGCGGAAAGCCAGATGTTGGAGAAAGCAAATGTTCGGTTAAACGATGCTGCCATTCAGGTTTCTGAGTGGTTCCGGAAGAAGGGATTCAGAACCTGTATCCTAAAAGGGCAGGGAAATGCCTTGATGTATCCGAATCCTTATTCCCGGACTCCTGGCGATATTGATATCTGGGTGGAAGGTGGAGATAAACGGGTCATCTCCTTTGTCCGCTCTATCTCGCCTCATGAAAAGGCGTGCTATCACCACATCGAGTTCCCATCGTATAAGGGTGTGGAGGTTGAAGTGCATTATCGCCCTAGCTTCCTGCTGTGCTTCAGGCATAACAGAAAGCTTCAGAAATATTATGAGAGGGTGAAGGAGGAGCAGTTCTCGCATCGGGTGATGTTGGGGGAGCAAGGGGAGATTGCGATTCCGACGGTGGAATTCAATCTCATCTTCCAGTTAACTCATATATTCTCGCATCTGATGAATAAGGGGATTGGATTAAGGCAGCTGGTGGATTACTACTATGTTCTTTGCGACTTTTATAAAGTCTATCAAAAATCTTCGAAAATCACCCCGTCCCTCTTTACCCTTAAAGAGGGCTCCACCTCTCACCCCGACCCTCTCACCCTCAGGGGAGAGGGAGGAAACCGCCCTACTCGGTGCTCGAAACCGCTACGCTCTAAGGATGGCGGACCAAAGCGGTCTTCGCCAAATTGTGCGGGATGGGACCGCCGGGATGCTATTGGGGATATGACTTCTGCAACTGCTGCTCGCTCTTCTTTTGCTGCCAATTCTTCTGCAGCTATCGATAGGGTGCAGAAGGAATTGAAGGAGTTGGGGTTGTGGAAGTTTGCCGGGGGTATCATGTATATCATGCAGGAGGTATTCGGCATGCCTGCCTCTCGCCTTATTGTTCCTCCGAATGAGAAGTATGGTAAGTTTGTGCTGAATGAAGTGCTGGAAGCCGGGAACTTCGGAAGGCATTATGCCCGGAATCGGTTTGGCAGGTCACAGCTTGGACATAATCTCCAAAGGGTGTATCGGGATATAAGACTCGTGAGGTATTTTCCTGCTGAGGCTCTATGCGAGCCTTTGTTTAGAACTTGGCACTTCTTCTGGAGGGTAAAACACAGGAGGCAGTCACTCGGAGTCTTTTCTTGAAGCCCTATGCGGGCTGGGTTTAAGGTCTCGCAGACGACGCAGATTTCTTCTTTACTTATTCATGTTCCACAGATTGCACGGATTTACACAGATATTGTCCTATTCGGAATTGAGAGCGCCTGGTATCTCTGAACCACGTTGCAAAGATACGAAGACGGTGAGGGGGCAATTCACAGTTGCTCATACTTGCTCATGGTTGCTCATACTTTCTCATAGATTTTCTTTGTTCTGGTATCTGTAAGCTAGTGGATTACGGAGCGTAAGTCCCTGACTTTTGCTTCGTAAGTGACTGACTTTTGAACCGTAAGTCTTTGAGTTTTGATTCGGAAGTAACCGCTTCGAGGTGACAGGGTGACACTTATGACAGTGATTTCTGAAGATTTACTCTCGCGCGGGCAGGCAGGAAAAATCAGGCCGAAAGTTCCTGCCTGCCCGCGTGCGAGGCAAAAAGTTGCAAAACTAGTGTCACCGTGTCATCTTGAACTGTGCAGAAGATGCTCTGCATCGTTCTCTGGCTATGGACATGAACTCCCCTGTCTCCGCCTCCGTTGGCTTTCAGAAGTAGAGATCTACAAATTACTGTTTCTGTCACGGCGCCTCTAAAGTAGGTAATAAGGTTCTATATCTGTGTTACACGGTGCAAAGATACAAAAAATAAAATAAAAGAGAGTTCCCACATACGGGAACTCGTAAACGGAAATTATTGATTTTTAAAATCTTTTAAATGGTGAGGGTGGAAATTATATTCGATTCTCGCAATATTGATGAAGGATTTTTGGGGGGGCAACTCTCCAGTTTGAGAAGGGTATTGAGAAAACAGTGATGTGGTATCTTTTTTCGAAAACCTACCCGTCCTTCCTTACCGTTAAGGAAGGCTCCACCTCTCATCTCGGTCTTCTCCCTCAGGGAAGAAGAGGGAAACCGCCCTACTCGGTGCTTAGAACCGCTACGCTCTAAGGTTGGCGGACCTTCAAAGGTCTCGCCATATTTTGCGGGTTGGGACCGCATGGCAACGACTTGCTGATACTTTTGTTTCGGGAGAGAAAAGGAACCACGGATTTCACGAATTTACACAGATTTGGACCTATGCGTCCTGGAATTACATAATATTGGTGATCAATCATCGGACTTGCTATTTCAAAAGTAGAAAAAACTGCGGTATTGAGCGTGTTGTTGGATGAGAATTCTTAATATACTCTAAATATTTTGAAAATACTTTGTGTATACCGGGATTTTTTCGTATTTTTGCCATTTAGAGAAATTATAAAGACGGTATTATGGCAGAGAATAATATATCAAACATGGACAAAACACAAATGATTGAGAGTTTTCAACAGCGACTTTTAGGTGACTATGGTTACCAAGATGAACAAATCGGAAAGAATGTTGAAATATCTCATGACTTTAGTGTTGATTTGGCTATATGGAAAAATGGGGACGATAAGAAAAATAATCGCCTCCCGGATATCTGTGTGACCATTCTCTGCAAGATGGAGCATGTTAAAATTGACAAAAAGGATGTTCATGGTGCTTTCTTAACCTCTATGCATTCTTCCGTGCGCTTTGTCGTGATGCATAATCTTAAAGAGACAAAGGTATTTCTTATTGATGATAAGAAAAACGGTGCTTTGGAGCAAATTGCTGATTTTCCGAAAGCTGTTGATATTGCCAATGATACGTTGTTGGGAGCTTTTGTCGCAAAGATGCGCAATTCGTCCAAGGAGGCTTTGTTACAAGCATTTGGTAAATGCCATAATTTTATTCGTAATATAGATAAATTATCTCCTGAGTCTGCCTTTGATGAATTTAGCAAAGTTATCTTCATCAAAATGGACTATGAACGAGATCCTGATGGTGAACTTATATTTACAAGAAATAAATACGAACAGTTAGAAAGTGATTTCGTTGCGAAGAGCTCAAAAGGCGTATTCCTAAATGTTCTATTTAGTAAAACAAAAGAGTATTTTCAAAAAGACGGACTGTTTGAGGAAGCTGATACTATACATATCAAGCGTGAGACGGTACTGAAGATTATAGAGACTTTGGAACCCTTTAATCTGTGTAACTTGTCGGATGATATTAGAGGCTTGGCTTTTGAGTCATTTTTGGGAAAGACTTTCCGTGGTGAGTTGGGACAGTTTTTTACCCCTCGTACTATAGTAAACTATATGGTTGATGTGTTGGATATTAAGGAGGGGGAAACTATTTGTGATCCATGCTGCGGAAGTGGAGGCTTCCTAATTCGTGCATTTGAGCATGTTCAAGATTTGATAGACAATGATATTCATCAACAGATTCATGATGTGGTGAATCATGCTACCATGTCTGTGGCGGTAAAAAAATATCAAGTAGAGCAACTGTTATTGGAGCTAGACAAAAAACATATTGGTTCTCGATATTATAAACTTTGCCATCAATATATTTATGGTGTAGATGCAAATATCAGAATGGCTCGTACTTCAAAGATGAATATGATTATGCATGGCGATGGACATCTTGGGGTATATTGCCATGATGGATTGTTTAATGTAGGAGGTGTTGAAGATGGGAAGTTTGATGTGATTCTCATCAATCCTCCATTTGGCTTGCGTATAGCAAGGGATTTGGAGAATGATGGAAAGAAAGTAAGTGACAGCTACCATATCAAGAAGAGTAATGCTGAGGCTCTTTTCATAGAGAGATGTTTGAATTTATTGAAGCCTGGTGGTCGTGCAGGACTCGTGCTTCCTGATGGTATTCTGAATAATCCGAATATGGAAGATGTAAGAAAGTATGTGGAGAACGAGGCTGATATCTTGAATATAACTTCCATTCCTGCTGATGTGTTTATTGCATCTGGGGCAAATGTGAAACCAAGTCTGGTGTTCTTGCGGAAGAAAATAAAAAACGAGGGAAATACAGGCAATGTTATTTCTATATCCAAGGTGGATGATGCTGGAATCAATTCCAAAGGATTGCCTTCAGACAACCAACAGCTAACAGAACTTGCTCCCGTGGTAAAGGAATGGATTACCAAGGGCGCAACAGTCTCTTCACCTTATTTCAAGGTCGTAGAAAGACAGATGATGGACAAATGGAATGTCTCTTCATGTTTTGATATGCAGAGTATCGCTTTGTCATCAAAGTATCCTTCGGTGTTACTGAAAGACATTCTTTCTGTCTATAGTGAAAAAATAGATATTCAAGACGATAAATCATATACTCGCTTGACAGTAAAGCTATTTAATAAAGGAATACAAAAGCGTGATACTCTTCTCGGTGAATCAATCGGCACAAAGAAACAGACAGAGGTTCATGCTGGTCAGTTCATCGTTTCTAAGATAGATGGAAAGAGTGGGGCATTTGGGTTTGTGCCTGATGATTTGGGCGGCAGCATTGTGACCCAGGACTTTATGGTATTTGATTTGGATAAGGTACAGGTTTATCCTCCTTATTTGGAGTTGGCATTGAATGATGATGCCATTCTCGACCAATATAAGAATGCCAGCAATGGTTCCACTGGTCGTAAGCGACTGTCACAGGCTATATTTCTATCTACTAGAATTCCTTTGCCAACTTTGGAAGAGCAAAGAAACATGGTAGAGGGGATCGTCAATATGGAAAATGAAATTAAGCTGTTGACGGAAAAGATTGAGAAACAAAAAATGGACTTGAGTAATATCTTATATAAAGGTTAGAAGCAATGAAACTATTGGAGTTTGAGGTGAAGTCACCTTTTAGAAATTTAAAAGGGCTGAAAATCAAGTTTGACAGTAACATGTCAACTTACGTTATTATCGGTACAAATGGTGCTGGTAAGAGCAATGTGCTGGAGGCGCTGAGCAGCGTCTTCAAAACATTGTATTATGATTCTACTCGAAATTTCGAATTTAATTTCTATCTGAAGTATGAGATGTTGAACCACAATATTTGGTTAATATATAATAAGGACAAACATTCGTTTATTTTCAAGATAGATAACGTAAAGGTGGATGATGCTGAAGTAGAAGATATTTTGCCACAATATCTTCCATCACGCATCATCTGTAATTATAGTGGTGAAGATTCCCGTATCTATGAAAGTTACTATAAGGAGCCTCGTGATCTTTATACGAAAGAGTTGATTAAAGGTACGGCTACACGTTCTTTGCAAATGATGTTTGTAAACAAGGATTATTGGAAGATCATCTTTGTGGTGATGGCTTGTTGCAAGAATCAAGTAGAGGCTTTTGCCAATTTCCTTACCAATACTTTGGGGGTAAAGAGTATCGATCATATAACACTCGATGTAGATGAAAAAGAACTTGATGGATGGAGCAATAGTGCTCCTGCCTTATATTTACGCCAGTTGCTTGCCAGAACAGCGGGAAGGGATATTGCAATTGATGATTTCTGTCCAAATGGAGAGGATGCTTTATTTATCTACAATAACCTTGTTGGAGTGTATGAGCTTATTAAGGAAAATTTTGTCATCACTTTCAATGACGGAATAGATACGGCATTCTTCAGTGAAGGAGAGAAGAAAATGATGGTTGTGTTATTCATGCTGGAGGCATTGTCGGATGAGAGGTCTTTGCTCTTGTTGGATGAGCCGGATAGTCATATCCATATAGCACAGAAAGGGAAACTTGTTTCTTTCTTGACGGAAACTGACAACCGAGAAAATGTTATAACAACACATTCTCCATCTTTGACAACACAGTTCAAGGATGATGCGATTATCATGTTGTCGGCTGATGAGAAGGGTAATGCGGAAGTTGTTGATAAGGACAAGGCAGCCATTGTAAAAGAGTTGACTAATGATACATGGACGATACAGCAACAAAATATCTTCCTGAATTCCAATAAGGATATATTGTTGGTGGAAGGCTGGACAGATGAAGCCTATATCTCCAAGGCATTAGAAGTATTTCACAAGCAGGGAAAATATATGGATTTGGATTTCTCTTATTTGCCATGTAATGGAAGTAGCAATGTAATAATGATGAGTGAGAAGTTTCATCCAAAGAAGAATCAGATGATGATTGCATTATTTGATAATGATGGTGCTGGATGGAAATCAATCCGAAATGTATTTGATTTGGATAAGGATGCTAATAAGAAAGCTTTTGGTAAGGCTCAAAAGAAAGCAGATATTTGGTATGCTCTTATACCTGTGCCAGCTGGTAGAAAAGGAGATATTAATATTGAAGACTATTTTCATCATAATGTTCTTTCAAAATTTGTGATGAGTTTCAAAACTTTAAATGAAATCGTAGAAAAGAATAGTTTGAAATCGAAATTGGCAGAAATGTGCAATAAAAACAAACTGGCAGATAATAAATTCAGTAAATTTGCTAAGCTGTTCGATTTTATAGAAGAAATAAAAAAGGCTGATGCTGAAGGTATGACGAAAATGTAGAACGTTGTATAAGGTAAGAAACAATTAAAACCTCGCTTGGTTGTGCGGGCTGGGATTTCGTAGAGTCTGTACAATAGCTATATATCTGGAAAACACAAAAGGATTAGAATTTAAATTTTTTATTATATACGATAAGATGGGCTGAGCTTTGAATAAAAGCTCAGCCTATCCTGTTGGCTTATTTGCATTTAATGCGCTGGTTCTGGTATTGTGGAATAATATGAATACATCTGTTATCTTATTGAACTTATTACGAATTGCTTTTGGTAATTCTGTGGAATGGAAGGGGGAAGGAAGCGTGGACTGGAAGGAGGTGATTGGGCTGGCTCGAAAGCAAGGGGTGCTGGCTATTGCCTTTGATGCCTTGGAAAAGGTGCCGGCGGAGCTTCGACCTTCTAAGAATATTCTGCTGGAGTGGTTTGGCAGGGTGAACACCATGGAACAGGTGTATGAACTCTATGTCAATACAATCAAGGATTTAGGGCGACTTATCGGCAGTAATGGGCTTTATATGATGGTGATGAAGGGATATGGTTGTTCTCTTCACTATCCTAAACCGAATCACCGGCCTTGCGGAGATATTGATATCTTCCTGATGGATAAGGAGGGAAGGCATGACGAGGAGATGGTGAAGGCTATCGATGACGTCGTTGCCAAAGAGACGGGTGCTCAGATTTCATACGATGATGAACATCATTCTATCTTCGCTTTTGGGAAGTGTACCGTGGAGAACCATGCTACGGTTCTTAATGTATCGCCATATAAGGTGAATATCTGGATTAATGATTTGTTGGAGGAACTCGCAAAGGATTCTACTGATAAGGCTGTTTTGGGATTGGTTTTGCCTTCTGCCAGATTTTATTCTATCCATCTGCTCCGACACATGGCTACTGATTTCGCTATGGTAAAGACGACGTTGAGGCATGTGCTGGATTGGGCTACGTTTGTGAAGTGCCATTCTGATGAGATTGACTGGGGCTTTGTGAGGGATGTTGCCCATCGGGCTAAGATGAATCTGTTTCTTGATGCCTTGAATGGGATTTGTGTGGAGTATCTGGGGTATCCCAAGGAGATGTTTCCTGTGGAAAAGGAGAATGTCAGACTGAGAGATAGGGTGTTGGGAGATATTCTCCATCCTGAATTTCAGGATGAGGTGCCTCCTATGGAAAAGAGAATTGCGTATGGAATTGTCAAGACGAAGAGATTGTGGGTGAATAGGTGGAAACACAGAATGGTGTTTGATGAGAGTATCCTTTCTACGTTCTGGCATTCTGCGATTTATCGGATGAGACACTAAATTTTTAAATAGCTGCTATCGTTTGATAGCTTTTAACTAACATCGCATACTAACAAAGAAAAGTATATCATATTTAATGTAAATTTATGAACAAAGAGAGTAAAAGTAAATTCAATCTTTGGTTGTCTGAACGTCCGGAATCGTTTCTTCCCAGTGATGAGGCGCGGATGTTCGACTTGGTCAATACTCTTTATGAAACGGAGGGAAGTGTTTGTATAGATGAAATATTCAGCGGATTTACCAAAAGCTATCCTGCTTATAGCAAGGAGGAGGCAATGAGATTAAGTGATAAGTGGGAGGACCAGATTCTGCTCATCATGAGATTCCTGGATTGGAAGAAACAAATAAAAAAATAATTTAGTAAGAAAGTAAACTATGTGTGGAATAGTTGGATATATCGGACAGAATGATGCTTATCCTGTTCTTATTGAGGGGTTGAAGAAACTGGAGTATCGTGGATATGACAGCGCTGGTGTGGCATTGATTAATAGTCAGAATCAACTGAATATTTACAAGACAAAGGGTAAGGTGAGTAACTTGGAGGCGATGGCTGCCGACAAGGATTGTAGCGGCTGTATCGGTATCGCTCATACCCGTTGGGCTACCCATGGTGAGCCTTCTGCTACCAATGCGCATCCTCATGTGAGCATGAGTGGTGACTTGGCTTTGGTGCATAATGGCATCATCGAGAACTACCAGATACTGAAGGAACAGCTTATTGAGAAGGGCTATGAGTTTAAAAGTACTACTGATACTGAGGTGCTGGTGCAGCTGATTGATTTCTACTACCAGCAGAATGGCAAGGACTTGGTTTCTGCCGTTTGTCAGGCGCTGAACGATGCCATCGGTGCGTATGCCATTGCTGTTGTCGAGAAGAATAACCCTAGCCATCTGGTAGCAGCACGCCAGTCTAGTCCGCTGGTCGTTGGTGTGGGTAAGGATAATCTGAACTTCTATATCGCCAGTGATGCGACTCCTATTGTGGAGCATACGGATAAGGTGGTGTATCTGGAAGATGGCCAGATTGCTGACATCAGAGTAGGTGAGGAGTTGAATATCATCAACCTGGAGCATTCGGCATGTCATTACGATATCAAGACCGTGGATCTGGACATCAGCAAGTTGAGCAAGGGTGGTTTTGATCACTTTATGCTGAAGGAGATTTATGACCAGCCTAACTGTCTGAAGGACTGCATGAGCGGTCGCCTTTTTGCTGATAAGGAACATCCTGAGAACAATCGCATCGTTCTTTCTGCGCTTCGTGATTATCGTGACCGACTGGTTCAGGCGAAGCATATCATCATCGTGGCGTGTGGTACCAGTTGGCATGCCGGACTGATCGGTAAGCAGCTGATTGAGAAGATGTGCCGCAAGAGAGTGGAGGTGGCGTATGCCAGTGAGTTCAGATATGGCGACCCAGTGATTGAGCCTGAGGATGTGGTGATTGCAATCAGCCAGAGTGGTGAGACGGCGGATACCTTGGCGGCGATTAAGCTGGCAAAGGAGAAGGGTGCGCTGATATTCGGTATCGTGAACGGTGTGGGTTCTTCCATCGCCCGTGAAACGGATACGGGTATCTATATCCATGTGGGTCCGGAGATTGGTGTGGCAAGTACGAAGGCTTTCACCGGGCAGGTGACGGTTCTTACGCTTCTTGCTTTGGCTTTGGGGCATGAGTTGGGAACCCTAAACAATGCTGATTATTATCAGATGATAGAGGAGCTTTCTGAGATTCCGCAGAAAATGGAGAAGGTATTGGAGCAGGCTCCGATAATCAAGGATATCTCCCGAATGTTTACCTATGCGCACAACTTCCTGTATCTGGGTCGTGGTGTGAATTATCCTGTAGCGATGGAGGGTGCCTTGAAGCTGAAGGAAATCAGTTATATCCATGCTGAGGGTTATCCTGCTGCCGAGATGAAGCATGGTCCTATCGCTCTGGTAGATCAGGATATGCCAATCGTTTTCCTTGCTACGCATCATCAGTTGTATGAAAAGATTATCTCGAACATGCAGGAGGTGAAGTCGAGAAACGGCCGCATCCTTGCCGTGGTGACTGAGGGTGACCAGCAGGTGAAGGAAATAGCGGATAATGTATTGGAGGTTCCAAGAACCCTGAATGCGCTGGTTCCGCTGCTGAGCGTGGTTCCGCTGCAGCTGCTTGCTTACTATGTGGCTGTGGATAAGGGACTGGATGTGGATATGCCGAGAAATCTGGCGAAGAGTGTGACGGTGGAATAAAATGAATTTGTCACCCAGAGGCTGATGGTGGTATCTCGATACTGGATGATTCGTTCGGTATCGATTGGCGCATTCCTACGGAACATGCTAATCTTTCGGAAAAGGATACGAAACATAAGGTATTGAAGGACTTTGAAAGTCCTTTTGAAAACTAAAAGGATTTTGATTTCTAAAATCATCTAATCTTTTTTCTAAAATCATCCCGTCCTTCTTTACCATTAAAGAAGGCTCCACCTTTCATCTCGGTCTTCTCCCCTCAGGGAAGAAGAAGGAAACCGCCCTACTCGGTGCTCAGAACCGCTACGCTATAAGGTTGGCGGGGCATCAAAGCCCTCGCCATATTTTGCGGGATAGGACCGCCTGGGGATGATAGGGGACACGACTTCTGAATGTGATGGCGTTTCTGCTACTGCAGTACAATCTTCTTCTGCTTTTTCTGCTGCTATCAATAGGGGTACAGGAGGAGTTGAAGGAGTTGGGATTATGGAAGTTTGCAGGGGGGCATGTATATCATGCAAGAGGTGTTCGGTATGCCTGCTTCTCGACTTATCGTTCCTCTGAGTGAGAAGTATGGTAAGTTTGTGCTGAATGAAGTGCTGGAAGCCGGGAACTTCGGAAGGCATTATGCCCGGAATCGGTTTGGCAGGTCACAGCTTGGACATAATCTCCAAAGGGTGTATCGGGATATAAGACTCGTGAGGTATTTTCCTGCTGAGGCTCTATGCGAGCCTTTGTTTAGGATATGGCATTTCTTCTGGAGGATGAAGAACAAGAAATAATAGATATCAAAAACTGCGGTATTCCAATATAAGTGTGATACCTTCTATCACCCTGAGGCTGATGGGGGTATCTCTATCTTAGATGAATCGCTTGGTATCGATTGGCGCATTCCTACGGAACACGCTAATCTTTCAGAGAAGGATACAAAGCATGAAGTATTGAAGGACTTTGATAGTCCTTTTGATTTCTAAAATCATCCCGTCCTTCTTTACCATTAAAGAAGGCTCCACATCTCTCACCAAGCCTCTCTCTTGCCCGAAGAGAGAGGATGTAACCGCCCTCCGGTGCTCGGAACCGCTTCGCTTTATGGTTGGCGGACCATCAAAGGTCTTCGCCATATTTTGCGGGATGGGACCGCCTGGGGAAAGTTTTTTTTACAGGGTTATCAGTTTAAGTGGAGTTTTGAGGAAGCGCTTGCTGACTGGTTCGAAGATAATGACAGACAAGGTTTGAAATAATAAATAATAATTATATGAAGGGAATCGTATTAGCAGGTGGTAGCGGTACACGTTTGTATCCTATCACAAAGGGTATCAGCAAGCAACTGATTCCTATCTTTGATAAACCGATGATATATTATCAATAACAAAGCTACTGTATTTGGCTATCGTGTAAGTGATCCTGAGCGATATGGTGTAGCAGAATTTGATGAGCAAGGCAATTGCCTGAGCATCGAGGAGAAGCCTCAGCATCCAAAGAGCAATTATGCTGTAGTTGGCTTATACTTCTATCCTAATAAGGTGGTGGAAATGGCAAAGCATATCAAACCATCTGCTCGTGGTGAGTTGGAAATCACAACAGTCAACCAGGAGTTTCTGAAGGATAAGCAGCTGAAGGTACAGACCATGGCAAGAGGATTCGCCTGGCTTGATACAGGAACCCATGATTCCCTTTCTGAGGCATCTACCTTTATCGAAGTCTTGGAGAAACGCCAGGGCTTGAAGGTGGCTTGCTTGGAAGGTATTGCTTATCGCCAAGGTTGGATAGATAGTGATACGTTGCGTGAGAATGCTCAGCCAATGTTGAAGAATGACTATGGCAAATATCTCCTTTCAATACTTGAAGAGAAAGAGCAAACATTAAAAAAGAATTTAGAATATTAATTTTTTTGAACACGAATCTTACGAATAACACGAATATAGAGGTTATAGTTTCTCCTGAATGATTCGTGTAATTTGTGTTCGAATATATGCATTGATTAGAATGAAGAATATTGTAATAACGGGCGGTGCTGGTTTCATCGGCTCACACGTAGTAAGACTTTTCGTGAACAAATATCCTGAGTATCACATCATCAACCTCGACAAGTTGACATACGCAGGTAATCTGGCTAACCTCAAGGACATCGAGGACAAGCCTAACTATACTTTCGTTAAGGGTGATATCTGTGACTTCGACCTGATGTTGAAGCTGATGCAGGACTATCAGGTGGATGGCATCATCCATCTCGCTGCCGAGAGCCATGTAGATAGAAGTATCAAGGATCCATTCACTTTCGCTCAGACCAACGTGATGGGAACCCTGTCTCTGCTCCAGGCGGCAAAGATTTACTGGGAGAGTCTTCCTGAGGGATACGAGGGCAAGCGCTTCTACCACATCTCTACCGATGAGGTATATGGTGCTTTGCAGATGACTCATCCTGAGGGCATTCCTGCACCTTTCACTACCAAGGCATCCAGCGATAAGAACCACGAGGCTTACGGCGAGGAGTTCTTCGTAGAGACTACCAAGTACAATCCTCACTCTCCATATTCTGCATCCAAGGCAAGCTCTGACCACTTCGTCCGTGCTTTCCACGATACATACGGTATGCCAACCATCGTGACCAACTGCTCTAACAACTATGGTCCATACCAGTTCCCTGAGAAGTTGATTCCGTTGTTCATCAACAACATCCGTCATCGCAAGCCATTGCCAGTATATGGTAAGGGTGAGAACGTGCGCGACTGGTTGTATGTAGTAGATCATGCCCGTGCCATCGATATGATTTTCCACAAGGGTAAGATAGCCGAGACCTATAACATCGGCGGTTTCAATGAGTGGAAGAATATCGATATCATCAAGGTGGTTATCAAGACCGTTGATAGATTGCTCGGTCGTCCTAAGGGTGCTGACTTGGATTTGATTACTTATGTAACAGACAGAAAGGGTCACGATATGCGTTATGCCATCGACTCAAGAAAGCTACAAAAGGAACTCGGTTGGGAGCCATCTCTCCAGTTTGAGGAGGGTATCGAGGAAACCGTGAAATGGTATCTCGAGAACCAGGAATGGATGGATCATGTTACTTCTGGGGAGTATCAGAAGTATTATGAGGAGATGTATAAGAAGTGATAACTTGTGAATGATGAAATGACACAAACATCAGCCATTTTTCTGTTTTTAAGATACTGCCTTGAAGATAAGGTTGACCTAAGTATGGTTGTCTCCAATATGGATTGGCGACAACTATATAGCTTTGCGACAAAACAAACAATTATTGGAATCTGTTTTGATGGCATAAAGCGATTGAGTGAGGAATATCCTGAGGAGTTAAAGAAAAATCCGATAGAAAGGGACTTGCTGATGACTTGGATGGGAGTGTCGCAACAAATTCGCCGACAGAACATGAAGGTGAATGGAGTTGCTGCTAAACTCTATTCTATGCTCAGAGAGGATGGACTTAGGTGCTGCATTCTGAAAGGACAAGGGAATGCCTTGATGTATCCAAATGCGTATTCTCGTAATCCTGGGGATATTGATGTATGGGTGAATGCAAGCCGTGAACAGATAACGGAATATGCCAAGAAGCATTTCGAACTTGGGGATGATATAAGGTATCAACATATAGAAACTTCTGTAGATGGAGTACCGGTAGAGCTGCATTTCTTTCCTTGTACAATGAATAATCCTATCTATAATGCACGTTTGCAGAAATGGTTCAAACGGAATGTAGATTTGCAATGTTCAAATGTTGTTAGTCTGCCAGACGGTATTGGAGAAATTGCTATACCAACGACGGCATTCAATGTGATTTACCAGCTGACGCATCTGTATCACCATTTCTTTGATGAAGGGATTGGAATGAGGCAAATCATTGATTACTACTATGTAGTATCAATGTTAAATGTTAACTGTGAAATGTTAACTTGGTTGCCGAAGGAATTGAAGTATTTGGGATTGTGGAAGTTTGCTGGGGCGGTGATGTATGTGCTGCATGAGGCGTTGGGACTATCTGGGGAGAAGATGATAGCTCCGATGGATGAAAAGCGAGGAAAGTTGTTGCTGGCAGAGATACTGAATGGTGGCAACTTCGGAAAGCACTTCACCAAGTATGGGCATTTTACACAACAAGGAATGGCAAAGAAATACTTCCTAAAGATATGGAGAAATATGCACTTCGTGCGATATTTTCCTGCAGAGGCTTTAAGTGAGCCAATCTTCAGAACTTGGCACTTCTTCTGGAGGATAAAGAACAAAAAATAACGATATATCGGGCGAATGGCTCCTTATCTTCTTTTTAATGAAGCTACTTTTTTGTGAAAGAATTTAGTAGCCGATTCTTAGAAAAAGAAACTTTAAAATAATATACGTATGACAGCATTAGTATCAGTAATGAATAAGCACGCTGTTGTAATAGCGGCAGATAGTGCAATAACTGTAACAACCCCCTATGGGCATAAGGTTATAAATAGTGCAAACAAAGTTTTTGCTCTATCTAAGTATCACCCTGTTGGAATCATGTTTTGTGGTAATGCTAATTTTATGAGTACTCCTATAGAGGTTATTGTAAAATTGTATAGAAAGCAATTGAAAGATAGATGTTTTGCAACGATTTCTGAATATTTATCTGATTTTCTAGGGTTTATTAAGAATAACCATTATTTTTGTTCTGCAGAAATGCAAAATGCAAATATGGAGAACGAGATAGAAAATTTCTATACGCTGATCCTTAAGATAGCAGCAAATACTGCAAATGAAAAGAAAAGTTTATTTCTAAACGAATTTATTCTGCAGCTAAATAGTATTGTTGTTAATTCTTGTGAGAATTGTACTTCATTTCAGAATTTTCCAGAAAAAGAATGACTAAAAAAGCAAAAAATAGCAGATTTGGGCTTTTATTTTGAGTTTCAAGTGGTTGTGGCAGTTGTTGGCTTTAAGTGACGTTCGTGAGGA
>ERZ791743.940-NODE-940-length-20870-cov-8.716262_pt1 | contig 20870 bp, 13 predicted proteins | sample MGYA00509952_ERZ791743 | MGnify/ENA primary metagenome ERZ791743 (study PRJEB30046, sample SAMN00792040) | human gut metagenome | study: EMG produced TPA metagenomics assembly of the A metagenome-wide association study of gut microbiota in type 2...
CCTGCATTCTTCCTTGAATAGTTGCATAGATATCTCCTCTGAATTCAGCTAATTTTTTTGAAGCTTCCCCTGTAAATTTATTTTTTTCCATTCCTTCTAAATAATTGTTTAATCCTTTTAAGATTTCAGCATCTCTTCCATTTCCACCACTATTTCTTAAAACATTATCAAGTCCCTTATCCAAAGTATCAAATTGTTTCCCAAGAGTTAAATCTGCATATGGTCTTTTAGCTATTACTAAATCTCCTGCATTTGTCACTTTTGCTATAAATAGAGGTGATGTTACAGTAGTAAATTTTGTTCCTGTTATTGTTTTGATAGCTGTATTTACAAATCCTTTTATTTCATACGAAATACCATTTCCTGTAAGTGTAAAATTAGGTAGTAATCTTATCTCTCCACTTACACTACGTGCATTAAACAGAGGTGTTTTAGTTGTTACATCTACATATGCTCCATTAACAATTACATTTCCAACAGTTGAGAGAGTTCCTCCAATAGCAGTATATTTATCATTAATCAGTATAGTTCCATCTGGCTGTATTACTACTGCTCCTACTCTTGCAGCTGTAACATTACTTGAGTCTTCCGTTTTTCCTTTTCCTGTTACTATTATATTTCCTGTATTAGTAACATTTCCTATACCTTCAATACCTGTTCCATTCTTTACATATATTGTCCCTTTATTAATTAGATTTGCTTGAGTACCTACCAGCATTCCTACACCTTCATTAACAGTTATTATTCCTCTGTTTTCTATTGTAGCTCCTGCATATGCTGCCATACCTATTGTTCTATTTCCACTTGATACTAAAGTTCCACCTAAATTGATATTACCATTAGTTTCATTTATTGCTGTAGCTCCATCTCTTACCAGAACTCCTACTCCACCATTATCTATATTTATTATTCCTTTGTTTGTAAAACTAGTTCCTTCACCTTGTCCATATATTCCTACTGAATATTCATGGTTTACAGTTATTGTTCCAGAACTTGTTGCTACAGTTCCTCCTGACAAATACATTCCTATTGAATTCTCATGTTTTGTTTTGTCATTAGGTTCTCCATTTACATTTGTACTTCCTACAGTTATAGTTCCTGTATTTGTAACTCTATTTGCTCCTTCTGAATAAACACCTACAGCTGACATTCCTAATGTTATATTTGCTTTATTTTCAATTAATGCTGATTCTCCTGCTGTTTGTTTTAAATAGATTCCATATCCACTATTTCCTACTGTCCAGTTTCCTGCTGATGTAGTTATAGTTCCTCTTCCATCTATCTTATAGATTCCAACTGATGCTCTCTCAGTTTTATTAGCTATTATCAAGTTTCCTGTATATGTTATATCTCCATTACCTTCACTTGCAATACCTATACTTGTATCAGCACCAATTCCCATATTTCCTGTTACTACTGAGTTCATTCCTTTAGCATATACTCCTATTGCATCACCTGATTCTACTGTAATGTTTGACATATTAGCAGTTATTGTTCCTCCAGTTCCTTCACCATAGATTCCCACTCCTTCTGTTCCAACAGACATTCTCTCTGTTCCAGTTCCTTGGGTAATTATACTTCCAGGTGCCATTCCTTTTCCAAAAACACCTATACTGTAGTTTCCTGCTGAAAGGTTTCCACTTCCTGTATATGAACCACCACTTAAAACAACTCCTATTGATGATATTGATTTATCTTCTGATATTGGAGAATCCCCAACTAAAAGATTTCCTCTAGTTGTAATTTGGCTCTCTTCTCCATATACACCTATATTTTTATTTCCATTTACTGAAATATCACCTGTTATTACCAAATTAGAGTTATCTTTTGCCATTACTCCTACTTGATTATTTTCAGTAGCACTTCCAATAGAGATTCCTCCTGCTGTACTTCCTGCTGAGTTATTCAATACCATTCCAATAGTATAGTTTCCTGTTTGAGTTATTGTTGGTACTGTCCCAAGTGCTGCTACTCCATCATAATAAATTCCCATAGAATACTTAACTGATGTTCCACTTTGTACATTTATTGCAGTTGCTCCAAATGTTGGTGCTGCTCCTTTTACATAGGCTCCTATTCCACCATTTTGAACTGTTATAGCTGATGCTCCTACAGCATTGATAGTTCCACCATCTGCTACTATTCCTATTTGGTTATCAGCTGCAATATTTCCACCGAAATTTAATGTAGCACCTTTAGAATACATATATATTCCATCTACTCCTACTGTAATATTAGCTGTATTCCCAACTGTTACTGTCGTTCCAGCTCCCTCAGCATATACTCCTATTCCCTTATTTCCAGTTGTAATTGTTGCTGTTCCTGCCATAGTCATATCTGCTCCATTTTGAGCTACTATTCCTATTGCACTTTTTGATGCACTTCCTTCACCTGTTGTAATTGTTCCATCTATTGTGGAAACTGCTGTTCCTGTTGCAAATACTCCTACACTTTCATTTCCTAAGTTAACAGTTCCTACATTTATATTTCCTGCTGTTTCCTCTAGAACTACTCCTGTATTTCTTGAACCTGTTGAAGTTATATTATTTGCAGTAAGTCCATTTGTTGCTCCTTTAATGTATACTCCTATTCCATCAGTTCCTGTCATAGTCATATTATTATTTTGTACAGAAGTAAGCACACCATTGTGAGCTGAATATATTCCAATTCCATTACTTCCTACATTTATATTTCCTGTATTTGCTACATCTGCTACATCTGTATAAATTCCTATTGATGGTGTATTTGTACTTGATTTTCCAGATGCATTGATTGTTCCTGTATTATTTATTGTTACTGGAAAGCCAGGATTTGTTCCTCCTTTTACTGCTGCAAGTCCTATTCCTCCAGATACAGCTGTTATTGTACCAGAGTTATTTACACTGTGTGCTGCTGTAAGTCCTGAATCATATAGCCCCATAAGTCCTGTTGAGCCTTCTCCTACGTTTAGAGTTCCTGAAGAGCTTAGGCTTCCATTTGTTGTTGCTGCTAGTGAACCTGATCCTGTCACATTTATATTTGCTCCAAGATTCATTGTTCCCCCATTATTGAATACTCCTATTCCTCCACCTGCTAAGAAGTTGAATTTAAGGTTTCCTCCAGTTCCTAAATTAGCTATTCCACCTTTTATATATACTCCTGTTCCTCCATTTATATTAAGCACAGTTGTATTAGTTGTAAGAGTAGTTCCATTGTCTACATAGATACCTATTCCTCCCACTGTATTTATTGTTCCACTATGAGTAAGATTTGTTCCTGGTGTAGTTCCATCTAAATAAATTCCTACTCCATCTTGAGCATTTACAGTTACATTACTCATTGTATATGTTCCCAATGCACTCTCCAAAAGAATTCCTATTGAAGATTTTGATGGAAGTCCTGATTTTGTACCTGTTGTTATATTTGCCCCATTAAAAGTTACAGTATTATCAAGAACATATACTCCTACTGAGTCCTGTCCTGTTGTTATATTTCCTGATATTACTGAAGTTCCTTTAGCTACAACTCCTACTGCTCCTCCAGAATTTGATGTATCAACTGTAAAATCTATCTTGGAATTTTCTCCAAATACTCCAACTCCTCCTGAAGCTATGTTTAAAGTTCCTGTTTTTATTTTATTTGCTTCAGTATTTTTAAGATACATTCCTACTTTATTTGAATTAATTGTTCCTCCAGTTCCATCAAAACTGTTAGTAGAGCCATCTACATATACTCCTGTCCCTGTTGTAGTAGTTATTGTTCCTGCATTTTTACCTGAGTTTGTTCCAGCTCCTCCTATATACATTCCAAGATTAGCACCTGCTGTGATTGTTCCCACAGCTGCATTTTCCACTGCTGCAGTTTTTCCAGCTTTAGCTCCAGCAACCATTCCTACAACTGATTTATTTGATCCACTTGGTGCTCCATTCATCAGTATAGTTCCTGAGTTTTCTCCTTTACCTTCTTCTGTATATATTCCTATGCTGTCACTATCATTCATTGTAATAGTTCCTGTTGAAGTTAACTGAGAACCTTCTCCTACATATGAACCAATATTTTCTGATTTTCCTGCTGTCGATGTAATATTAGAATTATTTACTAAAGTTATCCCATCTGCTGCATATATTCCAATGCTTTCACTACCAGTCAGAGAAATATCTGAGCTATTTGTCACTGTTCCAGAAGCAGTTCCCTTGCTGTAATATATTCCTATATTTTTAGTTCCTGCTGCTGTATTATTTACAGTTATTGTTCCTCCAGTTGCAGAAGCTCCATCAGCTAGATACATTCCTGTTCCTCTTCCTGTATCAGTGTTAAGAGTCAGTCCTCCTGCTCCTACAGTCACAGCTCCTCCACTTCCATATATTCCTACTGCATTTCCTCTTGCTGTTACAGTTCCTGTTATTTCAGAAGCCCCATCTATAAATACACCTGTAGTCTTATTTCCAGTTGCTGTTACATTCACATCTAGATTATTATTTCCTTTAGAATAAAGTCCTACAGCTTCATTTACAACATTCAGCTTTCCTGTTGTATTACTTATAAATCTGCTTCCTGTTCCAGCATTTTCAAGATAGATTCCTACTGTTTTATTTCCTGTTGATGAAATAACTTCTCCGTCTATAGTTATTGTTTTATTTGCTTTTATTCCAATAGTTGCATCTTTTCCATATACAAATATATTTTTATTTTCATTTGCATTTTTTAGTGTTACATTTTCTACAAAATCCACTAAAGCTTTTTCAGCAAATATCCCTATACTTGATTTTCCACCAAATCTAATATTACTTCTATCATCAAGTTCAGTTTTAGCTCCTCCCTTGATATATATTCCTGTTGTACCATCAGCATTAAGATTTATAGTTCCCTTGTTTATAACTTGACTATTTATTCCTTCAGCATACATTCCTATTTGAGAAGCTTCATTTACCTTAATAACTCCAGCTGCATTATTAACAATATGAGCTGTTTTAGTGTACATACCTACGGCTCCAGTTTTACCTGCACCTAAAGTAATATTTCCCTCATTATATCCAGAATTAGTTTCTGTCCCTTTAACATATATTCCAATTCCAGCAGTTCCAATATTTAAAGCTCCTTTTGAAGTGATATTCATATTTTCACTATATACTGCTGTTCCATTATCTAAATCTGATATATCAATATTCACTTTTATTTCTTTAGAAGTGTTTCCTTCTCCTTTATAGAAAATTACAGTTTTTCCAAGAGTTCCTATCCCATTTGAAGTAACCCATACATCAGTTGCAGTAAGGTCTGATGTTCCATCTAACATTACTCCAATTCCATCTGCTCCAAGATTAAGAGTTCCAAGAGCCTTTATTTCAGAATTATTTTTAGCATATATTGCAATTCCATTATTTCCTACTGAAATAATTCCTAAATTTGATATTGTAGTTTTATCTCCATATATACCAATAGCTGCATTTGTAGCTGTTGAACTTCCTACATCAATTATTCCATTAATATCATTACTAACTTTAGAATCTGCTTTGGTTCCAGCTACATTGTTGTTATATGCATATATACCTATAGTTCCAGTTCCACCTAAACCTATATATTTATTATTAACAATATTTATTTTTCCCTGCTCAGCAAAAATTCCTCCTGCTCCAAATTCATTTACAATAGGAGTTCCTGCTGATTGTTCTCTATATGCCATTCCTAAAATACCTATAGCCTGGTTTCCTTTTACTTCTATATCCCCTGCATTTGACACTGTACTTCCATTTACTGCATATACTCCTATTGCTTTATCATTAACACTATTAGCACCTTTTTCAACTTCTACTTTTGCACCTGCTGCAATATCTATTTTACCAAAGTTCATATAAAGACCAATTGCTCCTGCACCTGCATCTGTTCTGTCTGCTATTACTTTAGATCCTGCTGCAAGATTTATTTGAGCATCTGTTGCACTTCCTGCTGCCTTACTTGAATTCATTTCAAGTCCTACTACCTGTCCCTTAAAATATGTTGATGCATCTGAACTGTTGATTTCTGATTTTACTTCTACTCCATTAAGAACATTGAGTTTAAGTCTTTGACCTAAAAATCTTCTGTAATAGAAAAATCCTGGTGAAGTAGTGGAAGTATCTGTTTTGTCCATGTTAGCATTGATATTTAAAATTCCTCCATCTACAGCTGCTATTTTATACTTGTCAAATACTTGAGTTCCATTTGTTCCAGCAACTATATTTACTCCACCTAATTTATTTTCTATATCTGTTTTAAGTGTTGCTATATTTAAAGTTCCTATATTCTTAAGATTAACTCCTACTGCATCATTAGACATTACTACAATTTTAGCTCCAGTCAAAGTTATCGGATTAGAAGAAGGAGTACTTAAGTCTAATTCAAGACCTGTAGCTTTTCCTCTCAGAATTATTTCTCCATTTGATAAATTAACAGTTCCTCCATTTGAAGTATAAACAGCATATCCATCTCCACTATAATCAATTATACCTCCTGACAAGTCTATATTTGAATTACTTCCTGTTGCTACTGCCCCTACTGTTCCATCTTTTACTTTAACATAAGTGTTTTTAACACTGATTTTTCCACCATCACTTGCATAAATTCCTAAACCTGATGTACTTCCATCAGCTTGTATTTTTCCTTCTACATATATATTGGCTGGAGTAGTTGGCTCAGAAATATTTCCATTAGCATCTGGCTGAGAAAGTGTCAAAGAAGTTCTGTCTGTTATAATACTTCCCTGATTTGTAGCAAATAGTCCTGTACTATTTCCTGATAAATTCAAACTCAATTTATCTTTTTCTATATTTATAACTGTTCCACTATTCTTAGCATATATAGCAACTGTATCTTCAATTTTTTTAGTATCCTTTCCTGCTATTACATCGCCTTTCATAGTTATTGTTTTTCCATTTTGTGCAATTGCTATCTGATTATTTTTTCCACCTTCTATTAAAATATCTCCATCAAACTTTACATCTCCACCTTGAGCAATTATTCCAATATTTCCTTCTCCACCAGATATTTTTACACTGCTCTTTTCTGCTGGATTTCCATATGGTTTTAAAATTTCAATTGTTCCATTTTTCCCAAATATTCCTATTCCACCATAGGAATGCTCTCCTATTTCTATTTGAGCTGCTGTTTTTGTTGTACTTGAGTTATCCATCAGTATTCCAATAGCTTGCTCTACTAGATTAGGGTCATTTGCTCTTGCAGAACCATCAGGATTAGTAAAAATACTATTTATAGAGTTTCCTTTTTCTATAGCTTGTTTTTTACTTCCAATATTGAACTTCACTATATTTTTTTCATTTATTATATTTGTATTTTGTGCAACCAAACCAACACTTTTATCTCCTAATAATTCAATTGGTTTTTTTATATATGCTGCATGTCTATTGTCAAAAACACTATTATTTGACATATACAGAGCTATTGCCTCTGCTCCTCTTATTTCAGCGATTCCCTCATTTACAAATGCAGCTCTGTTATAAGGTAAATTTCTATAAACCCATTGCATCAATGAAGCTCCTATTCCATCTACATATATTTTTCCAGTTGGTCCATTTGAATAGATATATGCTTTTGCTTCTTGTGTATCTGGAGAATGCATATATACAACTGATTTATCTCCATTGACAATAATTGTTCCTTCATTATCTAAATAATTAGTTCTAAGACCTCCATTTGTATGTGATGTTGTGAAAAAATATGCTGAGTTTGTTCCATTTATATCTACTTTCCCTTTATTGACAAACAAAAGCTCAGTATTATTATTACCTTTAATTCCACTATATGTCTGATACTCTCTCAATCTGTCACGTGTTTCTGAAGTTATAAGCCCTTCTGTTACTCTATTGTCTAAATTACCATTTACTATTCCTTCAGTTTCAAGATCAATAAGTTTAGCATGATTTGAATTAAAAACTATTTTTGTATTTTCTCCATAATATGAATATGGTACATTTAATAAAGTATGAAAAAATTTTTCATTTACAGTATATGTTCCATTTGCTGGTTTATTACCTTGAGGATTTGTTCCAGCAAATGCTTCAGCATCATATCCTGTTACTCCCACACTATAATTTCCTGAACTTCCATTTATAATATACTCTCCAGATTTTAAACTTATTTGAGAGATTACCCCATCATTTCCGTCCCACCAATAGTATCTTACTGTTGGGTTTGCTCCACTTCCAGTTATTGATGGAGATGAAACATTCACTGGTACTACTACTGGTAGTGAAGGTGCTGTTGGAAGTTTTATTATTGTTGGGTTATACCCCTCAGGCAAAGTTGGATTAGTTACTTTTACATTCTTTTCAGATGGAACAGTTGGTGTTTTTATAACTGGAGTTGCTACTGTTATTTTTTCTACTGGATTTGGTGTTGATAGTTCTACTGATACTTCATTTGGTGCTAATGGAGTTGAAATAACAGGTGCTATCACTGTTGGTACTGAAGCTACCACTGGATTTATTGTTTTAGGTAATGTCCCTAAAATAACTATTGGTGCTGATGCTGTTACTGAAACATTGGGATTTACTTTTGGTAAATCTGGCTGTATTAATTTTATATTAGCTCCAATTTCTACTGTTTCTCTGAATACAGTGTCATCAACACTAACTCCATTTCCCTCTTGTATCTTAACAATTCCTGAATCTTTCCCTAGTTTATAATATTTATCTACGGCATCTATTGTTTCTTTAAATTCTTTATCTGTTACATCTTTCATCTTCCCATTATCTAAATATTGATAACTGAAAAAAACTTGTGTGCTTGGAGCTAAGGGTTTTGAATAAAAATCTCCTTTTCTTATAAGCTCTACAAAATCTGAATTATATTTTTTTATTAACTTTTCATTTTCTATTACCTTCTTTTTTATTTCTTCTCTTTCTATTTGTATCTTTTTCAACAATTCATTTTTATTTTCTTGTATTTCTTCAGTTGTTATTCCTGTGGCTAATGAAATTTCACCAGTTATCATAAATACTACTAGCAATGATAAAGAATAACCAATTTTTCTCTTCAAAAATCTCTTCAAAGCTTTTTCAACATTATTTTTTTTCATAAATCTTTTCTCCCTCTTTAATTTCCTGCTTTTACTTTTTCTTCCATTCTATCTAGTCTACTCAAGTATTCTTTAAGTTTTTCATTTTCTAATAAAAGTATTTCAAGTTCATTGTTATTAGCTTTAAATTCATCATAAACTTTATCAAATTTCTGTCCTAAAAATACATCTCTATTTATATCTTCTATTCCTAAAGATTTTTCAAGTTCCATAATTTCCTTTTCTTCTGCCTTTAAAAATGCCATTCTTTCCCTTCCTATTTCAAAGGCGTTTTCTGCAGCTACCATTCTTGCTTCAGGGTTATTTTCACTTCTAAAAACTTTTTCCTCTAGAGATTCATTCATATCTCTTCTAATCTCTTCAAGTATTTTCTTCCCTTTTTTTTCTTCTGCCTTCTCAGCACTTATTTTTGCTTTCTCCTCTGCTGCTTTGATTTTTTCTGCTTCTCTAACAGCTCTGGCTTTTTCTTTTTCTTCCAATTGAACTTCTTTTCTTATTTGTTTAAGAACTCTCATTCCCTCTTTTTCACTTATCTCTTGTGAGTAAGTAGAAACATAGAAAACAGAGAAACTAAAAAAAAGAAATATAAATAATAATTTTTTTCGTTTCATAAATTATCTCTCCTTAATTGTTTTTATGTAATCTTTAAATAGAACTTTTTATCTATATAAATACTATAATTTATTTTTTCTTTTATTTTTTGTATATACACAAATTCTATTATTGTATGCACAAAATATAATATTACATACACAATTTCTTTAAATATGTTAATATGAATCACTATTTTTTGATTTTTTTATTATTCATCTCATATTTATCAAAAAAAATATTAATACAAAGATTTTTTTTAGAAAAATAATACTCTTTAAATTTAAAATTTATACAGATATAGGTCTTTAATATAAAATATTAAATTTAAATATTTAATATTTAAAATTTGAATAAATTTTGATTTAAAAATATTTTGATATTAAAAATAAAAAAGGTATAATAACTTCAAAGCGCTTTTATAAAAAATTAATGGAGGTATTACAATGATTAAAAAAAATTTTTTAAAATTATTTACAATATGTTTATTTATTAGCTTTATTTTCTTAGGAAAAAATGTATATTCCAATGAGCTTCAGCAGCATGAAAAGAGTAATAGGATCACTTTTACTGATCTTTCTAATAGAAAAATTGAAATTGATGGTCCTGTTAATAGAATTTTTTTAGGTTTTTATGAGGAATCTTATTTAGCAGTTGCAGAAAATTTTGATAAAGTTGTAAGTATATCTAAAGGAGAATGGGCAGATTTTTTTAACGATCAATATAATGCTTATGAAAAACAAATGCCGGAAATAGCTAAAATTATAGATACTGGCTCTATTTATAAAGGTTCTTTCAGTATGGAAACTTTATTAAATTCTAAGCCTCAGGTGGCTATAGTTGCTCCTTTCCAATATGAAACTCTGGCTGAAAATATAGATAAATTAGAAAAATCTGGAATAAAAGTTATTGTAATTGACTATAATTCTCAAACTTTAGAAAATCATATAAAAAGTACAAAAATTTTAGGAAAAATTACTGGAAATGAAAAGAGAGCTGAAGAATTAATAAGAAATTATGAAAATGCCTTAAATGAAGTAAAAGAAAGAGTAGAAAATATTAAAAATAGGAAAAAAGTATATATAGAATTAGGTAATCTAGGTGCAGATCAAATAGGTAATAGTTATGGTAATTATTTATGGGGAAGTCTTGTAAAATTAGCTGGAGGTAATAATATAGCAGAAAATAAAATTGACAGTTATGGTCCATTAAGTCCAGAATATATTTTAACATCTAATCCTGATACAATATTCTTTGCTGGAGCAAACTGGGCTAATGATGCTGGAAACAGAGTTTTAATTGGATTTAATGTTTCTCCCGAACAAACATGGAAAAGACTTACTCCATATACAAAAAGAACTGGTTGGAAAAAATTAAATGCCATAAAAAATGGTGAAATATATGCTGTAAATCATGGTGGACTTCGTTCTATCTATGATTATGTCTATGTACAATATATAGCAAAGTCTTTATATCCTGAATTATTTGAAGATATTGACCCTAAAGAAAATTTAGAAAATTTTTATAAAAAATATCTTCCAATTACTCCAGAAGGAACTTTTATGACAAAATATAATAAAAAATAGCAGTTACCTAAGGAGTGATGAAAATGAATAAAAAAATCAATGGGGAAGAAGTATATAAAAAAATAAATAAAAAACGGCAAATGGCTTTCTATATTTCCTTAGTTGCAATAATTATAATGCTACTCTTTGACCTCATGACAGGTTCTTCTGGAATGACTTTAAAAGATACACTAAAAGCACTTTTGGCAGGTCCTTCCTCTGAAAGTATAGAAGCTTCTATCATTTGGAATATCAGACTTCCTATGACACTTATATGTCTGACAGTTGGTGCATCATTAGGTTTAGCAGGTACACAGATGCAAACTATACTTTCTAATCCACTAGCAAGTCCATATACTTTAGGAGTATCCTCTGCTGCTGGTTTTGGAGCAGCAATAGCTTTTATATCTGGATTTCCATTTAAAGGAATACCATGGCTAAATGCTCCTTTTATGGCATTTGCCATGACTTTGCTGGGTACAATGGCGATTTACTTTTTAGGAAAACTAAAAGGTATGAAGGCTCAATCTATGGTACTTTTTGGAATAGTTACACATTTCTTCTTTCAAGCATTGCTATCTCTAGTACAATTTCGTTCTACTCCTGAAGTAGCAGGTCAAATTGTTTACTGGATGTTTGGAAGTCTGCTTAAATCAACTTGGACGGGAGTCATAGTAAGTGGGGTTATATTTTTAATTTGCAGTATATTGTTATCCAGATATGCTTGGAAATTGACTGCAATAGCTGCTGGAGAAGAAAGAGCTAAAAGTCTGGGAATAGACACAGATAAAGTAAGGCTACATGTATTTTTATTAAGTTCACTGCTTACAGCTGGTGCTGTGGCATTTGTTGGAACTATAGGTTTTATAGGACTGGTAGCTCCACACTTTTCAAGATATTTTGCAGGAGAGGATCAAAGATATCTAGCCCCTATGGCTTCTCTTTTTGGAGTATTATTAATTGCATGTGCTTCAATTTTAGCTAAAATAATTATTCCAGGAATAATTATTCCAATTGGAATAGTAACATCTCTTATTGGTGTTCCATTCTTAATTTTCTTAATTCTAAAGAAAGGGGTATGACATATGCTAAAAATGAATCTTACAGACATAAAAATAAGCTATGGTAAAAGTAATATTATAAAAAATATAAAAGCTGAATTTCATGGTGGAAAAGTAATTTCACTAATTGGTCCTAATGGAACTGGAAAAACTACATTGCTGAAAGCTATTGCTCACTTAGTAAAATATGAAGGAGATATCAACGTTATTGGGGAAACTGGTTATAAAAATTTTAGAGATAGTTTTACATATGTTCCTCAGATGTCTGTTAATAATATTAATCTAACTGTTTTTGAAATAGTTTTATTGGGAAGAGTAAGAGATTTAACATGGAAAATTGAAAAAATTCATTTAAATGCTGTAGCTGAGATACTTGATGAATTAAATTTAAGCCATTTAAGCTACAGTAAATTCTCAAGTTTAAGTGGAGGACAAAAACAAATGGTTATAATGGCACAGGCAATGGTTTCAAAACCTAAAATTTTATTATTAGATGAACCTACAAGTGCCTTGGATTTAAAACATCAGCTCCAGATTATGGAAACTGCAAAAAAATATACAAAAAAAACAGGCTCTATAACAGTTATTGTTTTGCATGATATAGCATTAGCAGCTAGATATAGTGATGAAATACTACTTTTACATGAGGGCTATTCTGTACAACAGGGAATTCCTGAAGATGTTTTGAAGGAAGAATTGTTAGAAGAAATATATGGAGTTGAGCTTGACATTTCCAAAAGCTCCAGAGGTTTTATTTCTATAACCCCAATAAAAACAAAGTGAATGGAGGAATACAATGAATAAAGGAATAACAATGGCAGTTATGTCATCACTTACTTTCAGTATTATGAATGTTTTAGTAAAATTAGTAAGTACAAGAATTCCATCTTCTGAAATTACATTTTTTAGAGGTCTAATTGGTACTATTCTTGTTTTAATATTTATGAAAGTCCAAAAAGTAAAATTTTCCAATAAGGAAAATAAAATATTATATTTACGGGGATTACTAGGTGGAATTTATATGCTGACATACTTCTATGCCATATCAAAATTGAAATTAGGAGATGTATCTATACTAGTTCAATTATCTGGAGTTTTTGTTGTAATCTTTTCTTCAATTTTTCTTAAAGAGAAGCTACAACCTAAAACATATATTTTTATTTTTGCTATAATTATTGGAACCTGTATAATTATAAATCCTTTAAAATTTTCTTCATATTCCCAATATGCAATATTTGGTATTCTGGCAGCAGCTTTTTCTGGAGCAGCATCTATTACAATAAGATATTTAGCTAGATCAGGATTGCACCATAATTATGAAATTATGTTTTTTTTCCTGTTTATATCAACAATAGTTGCTATTCCGTTGATGTACTCAAATTTTATAATTCCTAATGGAAAAGAACTTATTATTTTAATTATAATTGGAGTTGTTTCTTTTATTGCACAAATATTTTTAACAGGAGCATTTTCACATCAAAATGCAATTATTGTTGAATTTGTAAGATATATAGGAATTTTTATAAATAATCTATGGGGATTTATTATTTTTAAAGAAACAATTACACTACAATCTATTATTGGAGGTACTATTATAGTAATATCAACAATCTTATTATCAAAAACTCAAAAAGATAAATAGTATATTTATTACTCGAGAATTGTACAGAAAGGAAAAAAGAACATGAATAATAATTTAATATTTCAATTAAAAGTTATAAGATTTAAAATATCAGAGGCCTTAAAATTATATGAAAAGACTGGAGAGAAGGATAATTTTTTAAAAGAATGTATTGAAGAGCTGTGTTCTTTCATCTTAAATGAAAAAAATTACATGGATTTTATTTTAAATTCTGATAACAATTTAATAAAAAACCTCATAAGAGATATCAGAGATAGAGCAGCTGAGGCTTTGGAAATTTTGGAAAAAATAGAGGCAAGAAATATTTTAAATGAAGAAAATACTGCATTTAAATATGGAGATGACCTGGCTTTAGCTGTAAAACGCGAGATTGAAGATTACAAAATTTTAAAATCTTCAAAAGTTTTATTAATAGGCTCTGGTGCAATGCCCATAACAGCTTATACTATTTTTAAGGAAACAGCAGCTCACATTACATGTGTTGATATAGATTCAGAAGCTCTTAATTTATCCAAAAAAGTTACAGACAAATTAGGGATTCAAGGAGTTTATTTTGAAGGAGATATAGAGGCTGTAGAAATAGAAAATTTTTCTCATATAATTATAGCTTCTTTAGTCCAGAAAAAATGTGAATTAGTAGATTATGTATCTCAAAAAATAAATAATGATGCAAAAATTATTTTGAGATATGGTAATGAAATCAAGGAAGCCTTTAATTTCCCCTTATGTATAAAAGAGATAAATGATTTTACCAAGACTGTAATTAGAGATAAAAGCTTTATATATGATACATTGCTACTAGAAAGGATATAAAATGGTAAAAAACTACTTTGATAATGTACTAATTGTAGGTTCTGGCCCAGTAGGAATCAACTTATATATAAATTTTAATAAAGGATATGCTGAAAAAGTAGGGTTAAAAATCAGGAATAGTAAAAACAGCCAATTGTTTTTAAAAAATTTAAAAAGTAATAACAATCTTATAGAGAGTACTGTTTCAATTAATGAAATTAATTCAATAAGTGGTAAATGTCTTTTAGAAAACTTGTATATAGATTCTGAAGAACTCATCAATGAATGGGATATTTTGATTCTTTGTACTCCATGTGACGTCTACCTTTCAGTATTGAAAGATTTAAACTTAAAAAAATTAACCCGAATAAAAAAAATAGTATTAATTTCTCCTGAATTTGGTTCAGGTCTAATATTAAAAAACTTTTTTAAAGATGATAAGGTGATTGAATTTATAAGCTTTTCAAATTACTTTGGAGCGAGTAATTTCTCTGATGATAATCGCTGTTTAGTTATAACCAATGCTCTTAAAAAAAATGTATATATAGGAAGTAGCCATGAAAATAGTTTGTTTGTTAAAAAAATAGCAGATTTTCTTGGCGAATTTAAAATAAATAGCATCTGTTGTAAAAATCAATTAGAAGCTGAATCAAAAAATATTACTTTATTTGTACATTCTTCATTTTTATTAAATAAAGTAAGTTTAGAACAAGTTTTTGATATTGATAAAACAAAGAGATTTTTGTATAAACTTTATCCTGAAGGTCCAATAACTATGAGTGTAATTCATAAAATGGTGAATCTCTATCATGAAATATTAGAATTATATAGTGCAGTAAACCTTCCTGAATTTAATCTTTTAAAGTTTTTAAATGATAGTTATCCTGTATCAGAAAATTCTATTTCAAAAAATGATATAGAAAATTATTTAAGATTTCCTCAGTTAAAAAAAGAATATTTGCTATATGTAAGATATGCTTCTATTCTTATTGATCCATTTTCTACTCCAGATGAAGATGGTAGATATTTTGATTTTTCTAGAGTTAGTTATTCAAAAATTTACAAAGATAAAGAAAATTTATGGAATATTCCAAGAAGACCTCTAGAAGATTATAATAAATTAAATCTAATCTGGCATCTTACTAAATTATATGGAACTAAATCAGATCAGATTTTTGAATTAATAAAAATTTATAAAGAGTATTATTTTAATTTTATTAAAACTGTTGGTGAAAAAAATATTAAAGAAAACTGTAAACTCACAGATAGAAAGTATGAAGCAGAAATAATTTATTCATCTTTAAAATAATACAGCCATAAAAAATAGTCTTCTATGATATTTTATCTTAGAAGACTATTTTATATATAATTCTTTTTCTTAAATTAATAAAAATTAATCTATTCGTTAAATAATTTTAACATACAACTCAGTTATTTATTATCTACCTCTTTCATAGTAGATAATGTATCTTCATCATACTTTGTAGATTTCATATTTGGAAATGATTTCATAATACGTTTTTCCAGCCATGGAATATTTTTTAATAACTCTTCTCTCTTTAATTTTAATTCCTCTATCTTATCTTGAGCTGTTATAAAATCTGATGATACCTTACCTCCAATTTTATCAGAAAACTTATGAATATCCTCTGCTATTTTCTCTAGTTTTTCTAATTTTGCATTAAGCTTTAATACAGTTTTTACTGTAACTATAAAATCTATTATCATAAATATCCCAGCTACTATTAGAATTATTTTTCCTGCAAACAAAGGGAGCCATGATATAACACTTTCCACAACAGGATGTACAATATCTACTACCAATACACAGGCAAGTCCCCATAAAATAGAAAACTTCAAACATATATATCCACATATATTAAAGGGAACATCTGAATAATCCCACCATCTATAGTGAAATATCTTTTCAAGAATAAATCCTGTTAAAAATTCTAGTATAGAAGTCAATGCCACAGAAGCTATGAAAAGAATAAGCATATTATTTTTTAGTGGAAAAACAAAATATATAATGGTCATAACTCCTACACCATATATTGGACAATAAGGTCCATTCAAAAAACCTCTATTTATAAATTTTTTAGTATTAAGAGTTGCATAACAAACTTCTACACACCAGCCTAAAAAAGAATAAATCAAAAAATAAAATAAATATCTATACATTTTTCCTCCTTAAAATTAAAGTTTATCTTTCCCCATATTTTTTAGTTTTTATAATCAAATATATTTCAATATTTATTATTGATTTTTTAAGATATCTCCATTGGAAAGCTATACCTTAATTTATAGGTTTTTAAAATAATTATTCTTCAACTTCTTCTAAAATTATTTTATCAGTATCTGTTTCACTTATAGGAGAGAATTTTCCATTTTCAAAAGTTCCTTCTAATTGAATTTGACCAACAGAATCATACATTTTATAAGACCCCTTAGGTATATTATTTTCATAATACATTTCCACTTTTTTTCTACCATTTTCATAATATTCTTGAGCTAATCCATTCATTTTGCCATTACTATAATTAATTTCACTCAACAATTTTTTATTTTGATAATATTCCTTTACTTTTCCATGTAAAAGTCCTTCAACATAATAGGCTTCTATATGTAAATTTCCAGTATCATTATAATACTGTTTAGTAATACCGTTTCTATTTCCATCTTTAAAAACTGCATCATCAATCAAAATACCTTCTTCAGTATAAAGTTTAAATACTCCATTCTGTAAATTATTTTTCCAATGACCAATTTCCTTAATTTTACCATTTTTATATACTACATTAATTCCATCTAACAGTCCATTCTTATAAGAATAAATTTCAATCCTATCTCCAAGATCAGTTTTAAGTCTACCTGTATATGGTTTTTGACTCTCATTATTTGTCATAATTTCATCTCTAATACTATAATTTTCATCAGACTGAACAGGTAAAAATTGATAAAAGAAATACCTATTGTAATAAATTATACACAATAAAACTATAATAAATATTATAAATATTTTTAATTTTCCTCTTTTCATGAAACTTCCCCTTTTTTAATTTATTCGCACATTTTAAATTAATCCCTTTTTATTGCTTCTGTTACAGTCCAAACTGTTTCTGTCCTCCCAACTAACCTAATTTCTACTAAACCTAAATCGTTATTTATAATTTCAACTTTCAAACCATCATCTAATGCTCCACCTTCTCCTGTTACTTGAAGTTCTTTTACATATTTAAGGAAAGATTCTTTATCTCCATTTCTTACATATCCTACTAATCTAATCATCTGGTCTTTATTTCTTGCAAAAATATACCCTTCTAATGTTGTTCCTATAACAGAAGCCCAAATATTTAAAGAAAACATAAATATAGCCAATACTATCATTATTTTTTTCATAAATCATTCCTCCATAAAATTATTATTTTCTATTATAACATAAAATATAATCATAATAATATCTTGTTCTCTAAATTATTTTTTAATAATTCTCTCCTATCTCCATTGCCTTTTCCAATAAATATGCATTTTTTAATTATAAATATTTTTCATTATTATATTACAAGAAAATATTTAAATATAATTAATTGGATTTTTTTATTTTATATTTTTTTATTTTCCATTAAATAATATTAAAATAATTATCTCTAATCAGTCATTTATAAACTTATCGATAGATTTTAAGAGCATATTGACATATTAGATATATTTTGCTAGAATATATTTGAACATCATTCCCTCGATGTTTTTTACAAAATAATCATTCATTTTCAGAAACGGACATTTTCTGAAGGTCACCTATGAAAAGCCCACTTGGGCTTTTTCGTTTAATGATTTCAAAACAAAAAAGATATTACAGCAGCATATTTTACACTGTCTATAATATCTCTTTTATTTTATACTTCATAAATAATAATGTACCTCATCATTTATATAAGTAACATCTAATATTAAATTGTATTTTCCATAAAAATCTTCTAAGCTTCCTTTATGTTTATCATAACTCTATATTTAAAATAAAATTCTACCAACTTTTAAAGGAAATTTTCTCATATAATTCTATACTTTTTTCTTTAAGCATATCAGCTAAATCCTTATTATAACTTTCAATCTCTTTTTTTAAAAAACTGCAAATCTCATTTATTTTAGTCAAATGATTTATAAGTTCCTCTTTTATTTCATGTTCATTTTTGAATTCAGTTTCTTTTAAAGAAAATATGATATTTTCTTCCTTTCTCATTACAGGGAGTTTTATTCCTTCTATTGAGTCAGGTGAAACTTTTAATAATTCCCCACTTCCAGAAAAAGGTAGTGAAAAAATTATTTTATTTTTCTCTACTATTTCCTTTATTTCTCCATAGGAAAAATTTAAATATTCTATTTTATTTTCTTTATAAATTTTTTCTACCATTTTAGAAAATTTTAAAAAATTAGTTTTCCCCTTTTTAGTTTCATTTTCTAAATCTCTTAGAGCATAATCTCTCATTCTATTCAAATAAGTACTACATATTGTTCCAGTAAAAATAATGAATTTATCTTCCATATAGTCCCCCTTTTCTCTGCCATTATTAATTATAATAAAGCTGTTTGCTTAAAATTTATTTTTACTCTATATAAATTTAATAATAATTTTTTTATTCCCTATACTATATTATATCATACTTTTTAGATTTATTTTTTTATTCTCTTATTTTTAAGATATTTTTCTAGCAATATAGAATCTAATAAAGCTTTCTCCTCTCTTTTATAAATTTCTTTATTTATCGATTATCTTTAGTTTTTTCTTTTCAACAAAATATAGTATACAATATACTAACATCTGGTAAAATAAATATTTTTATGTTAATTTATTTTTTTCTTTAGTCCTCTCTTATTCAATACTTTTATTTTTGTTTTTTCTTTTGGATATTTTTTTTATTGAAAATAGTTTTTGATTATGATATAGTCTTATATGAACACTTAAGGGGGATTTTATTATGGAAGCAAAGAAAAATAAGGTAGATGAAAGTTTAATTTTTATGGGTCTTCTTACTTTTATTGGGGGATTTATTAATGCATATGCATTTTTTACAAGAGGGCAAGCTTTTGTTAGTATGCATACAGGAAATATGGCTAAAATAGGATTATCTTTATATCAGAATGATTTTAATATGCTTATATCAAGCATTGTTCCTATATTAGGTTGTCTTTTAGGAGCTGTATTTGCTCAGTTGCTAAAATCCATTTTGAAGGAATATGAACTGCCAAAACTGCAGAAAGCTCTTTTAATTACAGAACTTATTATTCTATTAGGAATCGGATTTATTTCTACTTCCTTTTCTAATAATATAGTAAATTTCTTACTTTCTGTTATAACAACTTTCCAGTTAAGCAATTTTAGAAAATATAATGGCAATGTCCATAATAGTACTATTGCAACAGGGAATTTAAGAAGTCTTGGAGCTCATATAGGTGATGTTTTAATAAAGAAAGATATTGAATCTTTTAAAATAGCTTCTAAATATTTTATATTGGTATTTTCTTTTCCAGTTGGAATATTCTTTGGTGGATTTCTTAGTACTCTATGTGGCATATATGCAATTTGGTTTTGCTGTATTATTTTATTATTTTTAACTTCATTAATCAAATACGAAAATAAATAATTTTTATAAAAAACACCTTATTCTTCTTAAGGTGTTTTTATTTCATCTACTTTTGATTTTGCTATTTCATCTTAATTTCATCTTTTCCTATATATAAATCACTTGTTAAAAATTCTTTTAAAGTCATATTTACTACTGTAGGTACACAATATTCATAATCATATAAAAAAATTACTTTCAATAAAGGTGAGTAATTTTCACTTTTAATATATTTCAATAATTCTTTGTAATTATGTTTTAAACATTCCAATGTATTTTTTAACTCTGTATAATATAATAAATCTGAATAACTAAATTCAGGAACAATAATCTTAGTTTTCACTCTTTCTTTTTTCTTAAAAGATTCTTTTAAAAGTTCATGATACAATATCATAGCATTTATTAACTGCTGATCTAAATTATTCTTAACAACTCTTTTCATTTTTTATTTCCACCCCATTTTAATGTCTTTTTAGTATTGCTCATACCTTTATTATAGCACCTGTCATTAAGTTTTTAAATATATTAAATACCATTCTTTCTAATTTT